>Ga0111539_10000400_pt1 | contig 53906 bp, 43 predicted proteins | sample RhiMethybrSRZTD1_FD_79667 | JGI IMG/M metagenome (GOLD analysis project Ga0111539, IMG submission 79667) | Populus rhizosphere microbial communities from Tennessee, USA - Rhizosphere MetaG P. TD hybrid SRZTD1 (version 2) (version 2) | ecosystem: Host-associated > Plants > Roots > Rhizosphere >... | reverse complement strand
GTCTGGCTCATGAACGGCGTGGCATTGTTCATGGTCCAGCTGCCGTCGTAGAGGACGACGGCGTTCATCGGCGCAGCCGGATCCGGGTGCCGGTAGACCACGAGCAGACTCGCGCCGAGGGCGCGCGGCGTGTTGTTCGCGCTGCCGTTGTCGGGCAATTGAAAGGTGTGGGCGCCGTTGATCTGCTGCCGACCGTCCACGACCGGCAGGAAGCGCAGCACGTCGGCGCGATACGAGAACGTCCGTTTCACGCCGCCGCCGCCCGAGCCGCCGCCGCTGCTCCAGCACGGCGAGGAGCCCGCCGGATCGCCCACGACGCCAATCGGGCCGCCGGTTGGTGTGGCAGGCGGACCGGGCGAGCTAAGCTGCTGACCGTTGAACCGCACCGGAAGCGAGCCGGTGTCCGGACCATTGTCCGAGATGACCTGCCAGTAAAGGAACGCGGCCAACGGTTCGGCGCCCGCCGGCGCCCCGGTCATGTTGATCGTGCCTGACGCGAGACCGTTGCTGCCGCCCTGTCCTTCCAGTCCTTTGCCGGCGACGACGTAGTCGATGGTGCCGAAGTAGTTTTTGAAGAACCTCAGGGCATCAGGTGGTGTTGGGGTTTGAGAACGTCCAGCCTGCTGTGAAAGAAGAAGCGCGGCGGCCAGGCAAAGGAATAGAGGTCGAACTCGCTGGGGGGAGGTCATGGGTGACACCCTATCATGCAACTTGACATCCAATGGCGATTGACGAACGGGATGGAAGCGAAAACTAAAAGTCATACTCAAATGAGACTTTTATCTGCTTTTCAAGGGCCACTCCAACAGATTTGAATTCTCAAAGAACCCGTCAGTGTACAAAGACGAACATCGCCGTCAGAGGTTCGATACACTCGCCCCATGTCCGCAAAGATTCTGTCGGGGGTCGCCGCCCTGGCCGCGGCTGGCCTGGCGCTGCTCGTACCGATCGCGGCCCGGCAGGCGCTGCCGCCGCACCAGCAACTCGCGCGGGACGTCTACAAGCAGCTCATCGAGATCAACACCACTGACAGCGTCGGCAACACGACGGTGGCGGCCGAGGCGATGGCCGCGCGCCTGCGCGCGGCCGGGTTCCCGGCGGCCGACATCTTCGTCGGCGGTCCCGATCCGCGCAAAGGGAACCTCGTCGTGCGCTACCGGGGCCGCGCGGGGTCCGGACGCAAGCCGCTCCTCCTCCTCGCCCACCTCGACGTCGTCGAAGCCAGGAAGGAAGACTGGTCAGCCGATCTCGATCCGTTCCGTTTCATCGAGAAGGACGGCTACTTCTACGGCCGCGGCACGGCGGACGACAAGGCAATGGCGGCGATCTTCGTCGCGAACCTGCTGCGCCTGAAGCAGCAGAACATGGTCCCCGAGCGCGACATCGTGCTCGCGCTCACCGCGGACGAGGAAGGCGGCACCCACAACGGAGTGCAGTGGCTGCTTGCGACCCATCGCGCGCTGGTCGACGCCGAGTACGGACTGAACGAGGGCGGCGGCGGACAGTCGCGCGGCGGGCGCCGGATCGCGAACCGCGTCCAGGCGAGCGAGAAGGTGTATGTGGACTTCACGCTCGAGGCCACGAACAAGGGCGGCCACAGCTCGCAGCCGCAGCCCGAGAACGCGATCTACGAGCTCACCGACGCGCTCTCGCGCCTCGCGAAGTTCGCGTTTCCGGCAAAGCTGAACGAAGTCACGCGCGGCTACTTCGAGAAGATGGCCGCGGTCGAACCGGGCCCGCTCGCCGCCGATTTCAAGGCGGCCTCGCAACCGGCGCTCGATGCGGCCGCGGTCGCGCGCCTCTCGGCGGTGCCGCTCTACAACGCGATGCTGCGCACGACTTGCGTCACGACGATGCTCACGGCGGGCCACGCGCCGAACGCGCTGCCGCAGCGCGCGGTCGCCAACGTGAATTGCCGCATCCTGCCGGGCGAAGATCCGCAGGCCGTGCAGCAGACGCTGACGCGCGTCCTCGACAACCCGCGCATCACGATCGCGCCCGTCCAGCCGGCGAAGCCCAGCCCGCCGTCGCCGCTCATACCGGAAATCATGCAGGCGATCACGCGCATCACCGAGGAGATGTGGCCGGGCGTGCCGGTGATCCCGTTCATGAGCACGGGCGCCACCGACAGTCTCTACTTCCGCCAGACCGGCGTGCCGATCTACGGCGTGTCGGGCCTGTTCGGCGACATGGACGACGTGCGGTCGCACGGCCGCGACGAGCGGATGGGCGTGAAAGAGTTCTACGAGGGCCAGGAGTTCCTGTGGTGGCTCGTGAACGCGCTCAGCGGCGTGAAGATGGGACGGTGAGCGTTCGACCGACTCAGCTCGTCAACGGAAACCACACCGAAACTCCATAACGTAGACCGTCTGGAGGCGGAACGGCCCTTCCACCCCTTCCGTCTCACCGGGGCAGAGATGTAACGCTCCCCAGCGCGTCATCACCGGAAGCCAGGCGAAGTGAAGATGGACATCTTCGTGTCCTACTCCTCATTCGACAAGACGATCGCGGACGCGGTCGTGGCCACGCTGGAACGGGCGCAGATCAGGTGCTGGTACGCGCCGCGCGACATTCTTGCCGGAAAGCCGTACGGCGACGCGATCCTCGACGGGCTTCAGGCAAGCCGGGGCGTCGTGGTCATTGTCTCCAGGCGCGCGCTGGCCTCGCCGCACGTCCTCCGCGAAGTCGAGCGCGCGATTCACTACGGCCTCGTCGTCGTCCCGTTCCGGATCGAGAACGTCGAAATGAAGGGCGCCTTCGAGCTCTTCCTGTCCGTATCGCACTGGCTCGATGCGATGACCCCGCCGCTCGAACAGCACCTCGAGCGGCTGACTGACGCCGTTCGCGGCATCCTGAGCATCAAGACGGTTCCGCCCGCTCCCAGCGTGGACGCAGCCGTTCCAGCCGTCGCGGCCGGCGTGAAAGAAGTCAGCCCCGATCTCTGGTCGCGCCGGAGCGGCGGCCGGATCCGGCAGTTCGTTTCCCGCTTTCTCGAGGACACCGAATCATGAGTACCAGCGCCGCGCTCGTAGAAACCCGCGCGCCGGAGTCCGCGCCCGCGCCAGTTCAGATCGCGCCCGCGCCAGCTCACACCGCGCCCAGTGGTCCCGTGCGCCTGGACCGATCGCTCGTCGATCGGGCGTGCCTGGGCGAAGAAGAGGCCCTGCACACCATCGTGCTGCAGTTCATCGGCACGGAGGAACGGATCGAGATCTGCGAGTATCTCGGCCAGCTCGGCATTCCGCCGTTCGGGCTCAAATCGTTTGCCGTCGTCACGTCGAAACGCGTGGGCAGCCTGAAGATCGGCTGGCTCGGCTATGTGCAATACCAGGATGCGCCGCTCGAATACACCGTCAGCGGCCTCATCGCCCAGCCCAGCAAGCTGGCGTTGTACCTCTGGCTCGCGTTCAGCACCGCGTTCGTCCTGCTGGCGGACTTCGTCGTGTTCTCGATCGCCGGGCCCTGGAGCTGGGTCGGCGTGCTGGCGCTGGCGGTGGCGCCGCTGGCGCTCGCGCTCGCGTGGCTGATCAGCACGCGTCTGTACTACGCCTTCAAAAAGTGCGGCGTGCTGTGGGCCGTCCGCGAGGGCCTCTGGATCTATGCGTTCACCAATCGCGGCCGGATGAACGTGGCCAACCGGCTGCACCGCCGGATCTACGAGCTGCGGGAGCAGCGCGTGCGCGAACTGGCGCCGGTGCCCTGACGCGTGGCACGCCTGGAGCAGGGAGGACATCATGGCCGAGACCTCGACGACCACGGCGCGTCGAATCTGGCGCCGGCAGTTCGGACAGCTCTATCTCGCGGCGCTCATCGTCACGCTCGTTCCGCACACTGTGGCCTGGACCCTGCCAACGTATCTCGCCCATCGTGATGCGAAGCACGCCGTCGTCGAGGCCGCGGCGGCCCAGGACGCGCTCGTGCACGGGCGTCTGGGCGATGCGCTGGCCGCGGCGGAGCGGGCGCTGGCGCTCAATCCCGAGCTCGACGGTGCTCAGGCAATCAAGGCCAGCGCGCTGATTGAACGATTCTGGGTCACCAAGAACGAGGGCGACCTGCGCGCGGCGCGAGTGCTCGCTGCGGGCCTGCAGCAGTCACGCGACAGCGCGGCCTTCGTGGCACGCGGGAACCTCGCGATCGCCGATCGCGATCCGAAAGGCGCCGTGGCGCTGATGTCGAACGCCGTCGAACTGGACCCGAACGATGCCTACGCACAGCATCAGTACGGATTCGCCCTCAACGAAGCGGGACGTCCCGACGACGCGCTTGCGCGATTCAAGCAGGCGCTCGCGCTCGCGCCGAAGATGGCCTGGGTGCAGGCCAATCTCGCGAACCTCCTGCCCAAGCTGCAGCGCTGCGATGAACCGATTCCGGGACTGATCCCCGAGGCGCGGGCGAGCTGCTTCGACAGCATCGGGGTGAAGCAGTTCAACAGCGGTCGATTTGACGAGGGCCGCCGCAGCTTCGAGCGCGCCGTGCAACTCGCGCCCGATACCGGCGGGTATCACGCGAACTATGCCATCGCGCTGCTTCAGACCGGTGACCGCGCCGGGGCGACGGACCATGCGACGCGCGCCAAGGCGCTCGGTGTGAAAGATCATCCGGTCTTCGCGCCGCTCGGCATTCGGTGAAGCGTCGTCGTAGCGCGGCTCGGGCTGTGAGCCGCGGCCGTTCCGTGCTATTTCGCCGGACTTTCCCGTCCGTTGACTGGTCCGAGGTAGCGATCGAGCCAGCCGAGGACTTCGCGAATCACCTGGCTTCTCGGAAAGTTGGCGTGTCCGGCCTCGAAGGTGACCTGCTTCTTCCGGTCGGCGGGTGTTCCGAGTCGATCGAACATCGGCTTCTGCGAGGTCTCCAGCGGAAAGATGTAGTCGTGCCGGCCGCCCATCATCAGCACTGGGACGGTCACGCGCGAGACATAGTTGATCGCGTCGGCCTCGGCCGGCATCTCGCGATACGTGAAGCCCGACGGGCCCAGGATCGCGGTCTTGATCCGATCCTCGAGCGCGACGAGCGGGAAGGCCGTCGAGGCGCCGAAGCTGCTGCCGTAGTATGCGAGCCGGCTGACGTCCAGGTCCTTGCGCTCGGCCAGCACGTCGATGGTGCGGCCGAGGTCGTGCCGCCATTGGATCATCCGCGTCCGGAACGTATTGAGATACTCCTGGCCTTGCAGGTTCAGGAACGCGTCCCAGCGCTCGAATGACCCTTTGAAGACCGGCGCCACCAACGCCCGGCCGGACTTGCAGATGAAATCCGCCAGTGACGGCGCGTAGTTGGCGCTCGAGCCGGCGCCCACGAACGGCCCGACGCCGGGGAAGTGGACGACGACCTGGTAGGGTGGGGTGGCGCCCGTCGGGAGAAACAGGTACGCGACGACCCGTTCGTTCGCGTACCCCGCGTCGAACGACAGCGTCTCGCGGATCCAAGCCGGATTGCTCGTGTTCCGCGCGTCCACACGCGCGTTGAGCGGCGCCTTCAGCGGCGCGTACTGCCGTTTGAAGAACGCGTACGATTCGTCGGACGCGGCCTTCTCCTTCCGGTAGTCTCGCGCGTAGGTTTCGAACCGCGCGACGAGCTCGGTCGGGAGCGCCGCCGGGTCAGGGTAGGTCGCGCAGCGAAACCCGTTCAGCGCCGATCGATCGAGCGGCGGCAAGCTGTTCGGGACGGTGAACATGTAGTCGGGGTCGCTCCAGCCGCCGCCGAGAATCCAGCGGCGGCCGTGCGACGCTTCGTTCCAGACCCACTCGCGCGCGTTGCCCGCCATGTCGAAGGTGCCGTACGGACCGAGCCCGCCATAGCTGCCGACCGGCGCGAGGCCCTTGTTGGAAAAATTGCTCAGCGGGATGATCGCCGGCGCGAGCGGTGACCCGATTTCCGTCGTCGACAGGCCCGCGCGTGCCCAGTGAAACACCGTCGGGAGCATCTTGCCCGACGCCCGACAGTACGCCGCGGCTTCGTACCAACTCACGCCACTGACGGGATCGTCCGCGTGACCGCTCGGATGATCGCCAAGCTCCCACGTCGCCGGGCCCGGGCGTCCGGTGGAATCGACGAACGCGGCCGACGCGTCCCGCCAGGAGATCGGCCGGTCGTCTTTCACGAACGGCAACCCCGCCCAGTACTTCTCTGTCGCGTACCCGCCGCCCTGCACGAACACCTTGAACTCGCGATTCGTCACTTCGTGACGATCGATCTGAAAGGCCGTGAGCGTGATGCGATCGTCGCTGTTGAAGCCGGTCAGGCCGACCGGGAAGGCGCCGCCCGGCACGGGCACCGATCCGGGCGCCGAACCGGCGGCCGGGAGATTGATGACGAACGCCGCGGTCTGGAACACCCCGGCCGTATTGAACAGGCTTCCGGGGTTTCTCGCGGCGAGCAATTGCGGGTCGAAGCCGGGCTTCTCGATGCGTACACGAAAGACGTCGCGGACGAGACGAGCGGCCTTGATCGGCGTCTTGCCGAGGTACTGCCACGCGGCGCCGGTGGCCGAGTAGGGCTGCACGTACACATCGGCGCCCTCGGGCGAGCTGAGGATCGTGGCGGGGAGCGAGAACTGATTCCACAGCGGCACGAGGGCCGCATCGACCGGCACGTAGCGCTCGACCTCTCGCGACAGCGCGAACGCGCCGGCGGAGTCGTCGGCTTCGACGAGTCGCCTGATTTGCGCGACGCCCTCGTTACGCGCCCAGCGTTCGTTCGCGGATCGGCGGAGCGCCAGCCCCGCGGGAATGCCGGCCGCGAGCAGGACCGCGGCGATGACGGCCGCCACGAGCGGCCGGCGCAGCACACTTCGCTGATCGGCTCGCATCGCGCCGGTGCCCTCGGTCTCCATCCGGCAGGCGGTCAGCTCGGCCAGCATCTCTGTCGCCGACGGGTACCGCGCCGCCGGATCGCGCGCGAGCGCGCGGGCGATGACTTGCTGCAGGTGCGCCGGGACGTCCTGTCGCACCTTCCCGATCGGCTCCAGCGGCGTGGTGAGGATCGCGCTGATCACCGCCACGTCGTCCTTGCCGCCGAACGGCCGCCGGCCCGTCAAGAGCTCGTACAGCACGACGCCGAGCGACCACACGTCGGTGCGCGCGTCGAGCGCGTCGCCGCGCGTCTGCTCGGGCGACATGTACGCCACGGTCCCGAGCACCATGCCGGTCCTGGTGATGTCGGCCTGGGTCGTCAGCTTCGCGAGCCCGAAGTCCACGATCTTGACGACGCCCTCGGCCGTGACGATCAGGTTGGCGGGCTTGATGTCGCGGTGCACGATGCCGGACTGGTGCGCGCGCGCGAGCCCTTGCGCCACCTGGATCGCGACGTCGAGGGCCCCAGCCGGCGTGAGGGGACCGCGCGCGATCCGGTCCTTGAGCGTCTCCCCCTCGTAGTACGCCATGGTGAGGAAGAGCTCGCCCGACGGCGTCTCGTCGATCTCGTGGATCGTGCAGATGTTCGGATGGTCGAGCGCCGAGGCCGACTGCGCTTCCTGCCGGAAGCGCTGATTGGCGTCACGATCGCGCGTCAGCTCGGCCGCGAGGAACTTCAACGCGACGGACCGGTTCAGCCGCAGGTCCGTGGCCTTGTAGACCACGCCCATCCCCCCGCCGCCGAGCTTCTCGACGATCCGGTAGTGCGAAACCGTGGTGCCGATCATTGAGGACCGGCAGGAGCTTACCGCCGCGGTCCGGGTGATACAAGCGAAGCCGCGCCGTCGCGCGATGTAAAGTAGAGCGCGATGGCTCTCTGTCAGTTCAGCAGAACGTTCACGGGTCCGCCGGCGGACCTCCTCGCTCGGGCCGGGAAGGCGATTCGGGACCAGGGCGGCACCCTGACCGGGGATCTCACGAAGGGCGAGTTCACCGTCACCAGGCTCTTCCGCACGGTGGCCGGGTCCTATTCGGTGCAGGACAACACGATCCTCTTCGACGTCACGCGGATGGACTGGCCCGCGACCTGCGAGTTGGTCGAGAGGACGGTGGACAGCTTCTTGAATCCGCCGCCGCCACCGACCAGTCAGGCCACGTAATCCCCGGCAGGGCGCGGGCTTGAACGCCGGTACGGCGTGGGGTATCCTCCGCGCCGTCCTCAGCGTGATGTTCCCCACACGCGCCTTCGTGATCGTCCTCGCCTGTGCCGGCGCGCTTGCGCCACTCCCGGCGCAGGATCACCAGCACCAGACGAAGGCCTCGTCCTCCGCGGCGCCGGCCGTGACGCCAGTCGGACCGGCGGTGCTCGCAAACACCTCGAACCAGCCGCGCACCGTCGAGGTGACGCTCTCCGCCGCGCCGACGCGCGTGTCGCTTCTGCCGGGCACGACGACCGACGTCTACGCGTACAACGGCCGCGTGCCCGGTCCGACGCTCGAAGCGCACGAGGGCGATCGGGTCGTCGTGCACTTCCGCAACGACCTGCTCGAGCCGACGACGGTGCACTGGCATGGCCTGCACATCCCGGCGATGTCGGACGGCAGTCCGTTCCATCCCGTCGCGCCGGGTCGTCAGCGTGACTACGTCTTCACGCTGCAGCCGGGATCGGCCGGCACCTACTGGTACCATCCGCACCCCGACCACATGACGGGCGCCCAGATCGGGCGCGGCCTCTACGGCACGATCGTCGTGCGGCCGGCGGTCGATCCGCTGCCGCCGCTTCGCGAACAGTTGCTCGTCCTCTCGGACAACCGGTTGAAGAGCGACGGCGCCATCGACTGGCCGGATCCGAAGTCGCTGCAGGGCGGCATCGACGAGAACAACGGCCGCGAGGGCGAGTTGCTCTTCGTGAACGGCCAGATCAAGCCGGCGTTGACGATTCGCAGCGGCGAGACGCAGCGCTGGCGCATCGTGAATGCGTCCGCGTCACGCGTGTATCGTCTGGCGCTTCAAGGTCACACATTCCTGCACGTCGGCAACGACGGCGGGCTGTTCGAGACGCCTGTCGAGGCGAAGGAGATCCTCCTCGCGAACAGCGAGCGGGTCGAGCTCCTGGTCCGCGGCACCGGTCCGCCCGGGACCCGCGCCGCGCTGCAGGCCCTGCCGTACGATCGCTACGCGCCCCCGACCCGGCCGAAAGACTGGAACACGCCGCGTGATTTGCTGACCCTGCAGTACAGCCCGGACCCGCCGATCGCGCCCGTGACGATTCCCGATCGGCTGCGCGCGATTCCCGCGCTCGATCCGGCGCGCGCCACCGTGACGCGCGTGCTCACGCTCGGACAGGGGATCATCAACGGCCGCACGATGGACATGAAGCGCGTGGACGAGCGGGCGCGGCTGGGCGCGACCGAGATCTGGACGATCGAGAACATCGTCGCGATGGACCACCCGTTTCATCTGCACGGGTTCCAGTTCCAGGTCCTCGATCGCAACGGCGTTCCCGAGCCGTTCCGGAGCTGGAAGGACACCGTCAACGTCCCGAAGCACGAGACCGTCCGCGTCATCGTCAGGTTCGACGACTTCCCTGGGAAATGGATGTACCACTGCCACATCCTGGATCACGAGGATCACGGGATGATGGGCGTGCTCGAAGTCAGATAGTGGAGGGGTCATGAAACGCTCGATCGTCACGATGCTCGCGATCATGGGCTGCGCGTTCTGGGCGGGCACTGCCAGCACGCGGGCCGATGTGACACTGGCGCAGGCGCAGGCGTCGGCCGCGCAGGTCGCGCTCGGCCGGCACCTCATCATCAGTCACGCCTGCGGCGAGTGCCACGGCGGTGCCGACAATCCCGCCGGCGATGGCTGGCTGCAAGGCGCACGGACGCCCGAGCAGGAGTTCAAGCTCGGCCCGATGACGATGCGCCCCCGCAACCTGACGCCCGACAACGAGACGGGCCTCGGCCGCTTCACCGAGCGGCAGATCTTCAACGCGCTGCGATACGGCCTGCGTCCGGGCGACACGCCAGACGTGGACATTACTTCGATGACGCCCGGGAAAGGCAATTTCCCGGAGCGCCCGCATTATCTGTCGCCGATCATGCCGTGGCCGGCATGGCGTCACATGTCCGATCTGGAGCTGAAGGCGATTGCCGCCTATCTCAAGCGGGGGCTGAAGCCGGTGAGTCATAAGGTCGCCGACAGTGACGGCCCGCCGGACTTCTGGGTGAGCGAAGTGACGCCCGAGAAGATCGGCGCCTATCCGGCCGTGAAGTACCCGACGATCAACGAGCGGTAAGCGCAGCAGGAGGGGCCGGCTTCCACCGGCCCCTCAACGCCCTGAACCTCTGAACCCAGAGTAGTATTTCCTCGTGAGAAAACTGTTAAAAATCCTCGCCATTCTTGTCGCTGTTCTGATCGTCGCCGTCATCGGCGCGTACGTCTGGGCCACGATATCGGCCAACCGCGTCCTGGCGCAGACGTTCGCCGTCCATGCGTACGACTTCGCGATTCCGTTTCCTGTTGGCGAATTGGAGGCGCCAGGCGTGAGCGAGGCGGATCGACGTCAGCAAGCCGGCGATCGGGCCATCGAGCGCGGGAAGCACCTGGTCGAATCCCGATATGTCTGCACCGAGTGCCACGGCGCGAATTTCGGCGGCGGCACCATGATTGACGCCTTCCCGATCGGGCGCCTCCTCGGGCCGAACATCACGACGGGCAAAGGCAGCCGGACCATCAACTACAAGCCGGCCGATTGGGATCGCATCGTCCGCCACGGCGTGCTGCCCACCGGCCTGCCGGCGGTGATGCCGTCCGAGGATTTCAAGCTGATGTCGGACCAGGAGCTGTCTGACGTGGTCGCGTACGTCCGGTCGCGTCCGCCGGTAGACAACGACGTGCCGGCGCCCTCGTTCGGGCCGCTCGGCAAGTTCTTACTCGCGACCGGTCAGATCCGCCTGTCCGCGGCCGTCATCGAGACCCATCAGGGCGCGCACGCGCAACAACCGCCCGCCTCGGCCGTCACGGTCGAGTTCGGCCAGCACATTTCCAGCATCTGCGTCGGCTGTCATCGCCCGAACCTGGCTGGCGGCCCGATTGTGGGCGGCGACCCCAGCTGGGCGCCGGCGCGCAACCTCACGCCACACCCGGACGGTCTTGGCAAGGTGACCTACGAGCAGTTCGTGAAGACGATGCGCGACGGCGTGCGTCCGGACGGCACGCCGCTGAAGCCGCCGATGAACGGGCTGAAGGCGTACGCGCAGCGGATGACCGACGTCGAGATGCAGGCGCTGTGGGCGTATCTGCGATCGGTGCCGGCCGCGCCGACACCAGAAAAATAAAGAGTCTCGAGCGGTCGAGCCCTGGCGCCAAGGGGCCGGCGGTTACGACCGCTTGCGTGCTCTTGGGATGGATGCGGTGTCGGGAATCAGTGTCTTTCGAACGACCTCGGGGTAAGCGGACCAGTCCGTCGGAAGCGCGCCAGGCGCTTCGTGCGCGAGCTGAAGCAACCCACGATACGCGGCATACGCCAGGACGGCATAGTTCCGGGCGAGGGCTGGCGGGAAACCGAGGTTCGTGTAGCACGTTGCCAGATACGCGATGCGCGCCGACGCGACGCGATTCAGGACCTTGCGCACGATCGGATCCTCGGCCGCCTCGGCCAGCGCCGCGTAGAGCGATCGCGATCGAGGCGGCCGCGATGCGGCATCGAGCATCAACTCGAGCCGGGTCCGGTGGTCGCCGACCGCATCCAGTCCACGGATGTTGTCGCTGGTCGCGCGTCCCTCCCAATGCGCCAGTGCCGCCGCGAGCAGATCCGAGCGGCCCTGAAAGTGCCAGTAAAAGCTGCCCTTCGTGACGCCGAGCCGCGTCGCGAGGGCGCTGACCGTGAGCGCCCCCAGCCCTTTCTCGGCGATGAGTTGCAGCGCGGCCTCGGCCCAGTCAGCGGCCGTCAAGGTCGGCGCTCCCCGGCGTGTCGGTCCCGTCGCCTTTCGCGCCATCGCCGTCCATTCTTCTCCATACCCGAGGGTATTGACAACCGCTCTTTCCATACCTTACGGTATGGAGTATGGACGACGCCCTCCCTCGCGAGCTCGCCGCGCTCGATGAGGCCTACGTCGCCGCGGAACGCGACGCGCGTGCGCTGGTCGCTGGTCTTTCAGAAGCGCAAGGCACGTGGCGCCGCGAGCCGTCGTCCTGGAGTGTCGCCGAGTGCCTCGACCACCTGGCGACCGCCAACCGCGTGTACCTCGCCGCGATGCGCCCTCCCGCTGAGATGGCGCTCGCCGCCGGTCGCCGTCGCAGCCGTCCGGCTCTCCCCGGACTGATCGGCGGCTGGTTCGTGCGCACGCTCGAGCCGCCGGTCAAAGCGTGGCTCAAGAGGAAAGCCCCGAAAAAGATCCGCCCTCGGTCGTCGCCCCCGCTCTCGGATGCCATGACGGCGTTCCTCGCATCACAAGAGGATGTGCGCACATTTCTTCGGACGTACGCCGGCATCGACCTGCCGGGCGTGCGCTTCCCCAACCCGTTCGTTCGGGGCATTCGCTTCAGCCTCGCGACGGGGCTTCACGTCATCGCGGCGCATGAGCGGAGGCATTTGTTACAAGGATGGGGCGTGCGTCAGGCGGCGGAGGGATCGCTGACTCGGGCCGTAGGCGCCTGAAGCCGAACCGCGTGAGCCCATCGACCGCTGCCCTGCGCATCCTGTACTGTGAGACTTTCCATGCGAGCCATTCCCGTCGTCGTGTTGCTGCTGATGGTGTCGCCGCAAGTCGCGGACGCTCAGTCGTTCGAAGTGCACGCCTCTGCGGGTCCGATCATCACCGACGGTGGCTATAGTGTCGCGGCCGGCGCCGGATTTTCACCGACGAAACATCTGACGGCCGCATTCAACGTCGAGCGAACGCATCTTTCGAGCCGCACGACCAGCGATGGACGTGGCGGGGTCTCGGGCTTCCGTGGGGGAACGCTGGTCCTTGGCAGCGGCGAGCTGCAGGTCACGCCGCTCGGCCACAATCGCGTTGGACCCTACGGGCTGGTGGGATTCGCCGCTGGCGTGTCGCACCCGAATGTGACCGCGACGTTCCCCGACCGCGTCACGAACTCCGCGGCCGCGCTGTTCTTCGGCGGCGGGATTCACGTGCCGGTCAGCGAGCGGCTGAGTTTCTTCGCCGACGTCCGGATGATGATTGGCGCCGAAGGTCCTGAGGGCATCGTGGCGATCGTGCCGGTCCGAGGCGGGATCGCCTGGCGGTTCTGACGCCTCGGTAGGCGCCGTCTCAAAAACCGATCAGCACGAACGTCACCGCCGCGTAGAACGAAAAATGCCACGGCTTGGGTGGCAGGGCGATCTTCGACACGTCGGCGCCCGCCAGCGCGAGGCCGTCCCCGTCGCTGAACGCTTTCCGGATGGGTTCGAGGTCCGCCTCCGTGTAGCCCCGCGCGCCGATGGTCCCGGCGGTCACGGACAAGCGAGCGGAGGGCACCAGTACCGATCCGCCGAGGATCAGATTCTTGAAGATGTTGCGATCCGGGGTCGTGCCGAACGTCCCGTAGAACCCGATGGCCCGATAACGCGCGGCGCGGATGTGCTCCGTCCACACCGGCATGATCGGCTCCCAGGTCGTGTCGTCCACGATTCGCACCTCGTCCTTCACGGACACCGTGCCGTCAGCGGCGGTCTTCGTCACCTTCACGCCCGCAAGCTGCTTGAAGTTGAACCAGTTGAACCCGACGCCGGTGCCGATGACCAGCGCCGGCGTGTACGGCTCCACGCTTATCACGACGCTTTGCTGCGTCCGCTCGGTGACGGTTTTTTCGGGCGACACGAAGACCGCGTCCACCCGAATCACCGCTTCGGCCTGGACCGGGTCCTTCAAGGCGAGCTCGTTGGCCTCGGCCGTCCAGTTCGCCGTCTTGAGCTTCCGCTCGTACGCGCTCCACAGCTTGTTGCCCGCGTCGAGCCGTGCGGCGATGCCCTGGACCGCCGACCCATCCCCGGTCAGGTCGGAGATGAACTTCGCGATCTGGTTGCGGAACTCGATGAGCCCTTGCGCTTCCTCCCCGCAGTCGCCGGGCACGTTCGCCGTCGCCAGCGCCTGGTCGAACGCGAGCAACGCCTGATTGGCGGCCTTCACCCGCGTCGAGACGAGGGTCGCTGCCGCCGTCGTGAGGTCCGCGTATCTGACTTTGAAGTCCACGCCGAACACGTCGGTGTCGTGCTCGATGAGATCCCAGGCCTTGCGGTTGTCGAACTGGTTCCACATCTTCTCGGTCGTCGGAACGCGTGCCAGTTTGTCGGCATCGGCCGTGAGCTCGGTTTTGACGGCATCGGCAATCAACTTCACCGCGTCGGCATTGAGATCTTTCGTCGCGGTGCGGAGCGCCGTCAGGCTCGCTTGCGCCGGCTTCAGGGACGGGCAGGTCATGGCCGGCACGTCCGCGTGCGCCATAAAACCGGTGATCCCGGCGCCCGGGAGCTTCGCTGCTCCCGTGATCGCCAGGATCGACGCGTTCAGGATCGGTCCGATGAGGTTGGGATCCTTCAGGACCTGCTCGGCGGCCGAGCTCTCGTGGAGGGCGTGCGCCACCGGGTTGAAGTTCACGACGTAAATCCGCATCCGATCGCCTTTGCGGAGGACGCGCTCGACGGTCGTCCTGACGAAGCCGTCATTGGCGGCGGCACTCGCGTCCTTCGGCACCGTGAACCGGCTGTAGCCCGTGTCCGTTCGCGAGAATGTCTTGAGGTACACGGTCTGCCCGCCGACGTCCCAGATCACGCGCACGAGACGCGGATCCGCAAACGCTGACGCGGCCGTCGCCGCCTGGACGAGCACGATCAGGAGGGCGCGGAAGCACCAGGTCGTCGGACAACGGCGAGAGGACAGCATGGGCATGAAGGTGACCTTCCGACGCAATGAGACGGACCGGGCCGCGGATTTCCCCGCGCCGGCTATGGCGTTTTCGACACGGTTGTCGAAAACGCTTTAGCCCTCGTCGTCCGGCGGGCCGCCGCCGGCCTTGGCGACGTCTTCCTGGCGGACGCGCTCGATGTTGAATTTCTTCGCGCTCGCCGTGATCTTGTCGAAGGCCTCGTCGAAGTCGATCGACGGCGCCTTCGAGAAGCGCGTGTAGTTCACGCGGGCGACGACGAACGCGCGCAGGTACGGGCTCGTCAGCCCCTTCTTCTTCAGCCGTTCCACGACGGCGCTGACCTCGTCGTCCAGCTCGAGCACGCGCTTGCCGCGCCGCTCGCGCTCCTTCAACGCCTTGCCGATCGCGACGTCGAGGAACCCGTCCGTTTTCCGCAGGATCGACTGGTAGGCGCCGCCGCTCAGGCGCGGCCGTGCTTCGTAGCCGACCCCGAGCGTGAGATACGAGGCCAGCTCGAACTCGAACGAGAAGCTGGCCTCCGTCGCGTCACTCGTTTTCGCGAGCGCCCGCGCCATGCGAATCGTCTCGAGCGACTTCTCGCGCAGGTTGTGCGCCTTCTCGGTGTTGAGCGCGAGAATCTTGAACGCGACGTCCGGATCGGGCACGAGCAGCGCGGTCACCGCGCGATGCCCCAGCTTCTTCAACGCCTGCAGCCGGTGATTGCCGTTCGGCGTCCAGTACCCGTCGTCCTGGCGGATGACGATGATCGGATCGAGGAACATGCCGATCTTCTCGATGACGCCCATCAGCCGCTTGACGTGCGGATCGGACGGGTCCCGCTGATACGGCGTCGGCTCGACGCGATCGACCGGCAGCGACACGAGGAGCAGCGGCTTGCCGCCGACCGGATCGCGATAGCGCGTGAGCACGGCGCCGCCGTCACCCTCGACGGCTGTGACGAGCGCGCCGAGATCGGCCGTGATCGACGCGGTCTCGGGTGCCGTGAGTCCGGCCGAGAGCGCCGCGACTTTCTTCCGCCGGGTCGAGGGTTTACGTACGGGCATCAGGCGCGGCTTGTCGGAATCACTTCGCGTAGAAGTAGTAGCAACCGAGGAGCGTCGTCTTGCTCTTCGCGCTGTCGCCGCCGAGGATCGTCAGCGTCCGCTTCTCGGCGATCTCCAGCTCGCAGCTCCTCAGGCCCTCGCCGGTCTCGCAGGTCTTGAACGTCTTGCCGGCGAGCTTCTCGAACACGGCCCGCGCCTTGTCGAAGGTCGCGTCCACCGTGAGGGAAAAGCCGACGCCCATGCCGACGCTCTCGGGAAACGCTTCGACGACCGAGAGCCCGCCGACGAGCACGGGTTTCTTGGGCGTCCAGGCCGGGCCGCGGGGCTTCTGCACGAACGTGCCGTGGATGGTCTCGGCAAACTTGCCGGCCTGGACCGGATCGTTCTTCCAGTCGAGCCAGGAAACACGGCACGTGGCGAGTTGTTCGATCAAGTCGTCGGCGGCGCCGAACGCCGGCGCGGCCGCGAGACACAGGGAGAGGATGGCGAGACGGAGGGGGAGTCGCACAGGAGCAACACAATAACAGACACATGGAGGGGCGGGCCGGCTGAAGCCGGCCCCTCCGGCCGCCGCGCCGTCAGCTTTCGCGCAGGACCCTCGTCGGGTCGATGCGCGAGGCGCGTTTCGCGGGCAGCCACGCCGTGATCAATCCGACCGCGGTCAGCACCACGGCGGCCGTGACGAACGTCCGCGTGTCGCGTCCCTGCAGCCCGAAGAGCAGCGCCGGTCCGAGATACTTGGCCGCCCAGTAGCTGACGGCGGCGCCCGCGACGACGCCGGCGCCGACGAGCCAGGCGACGCGGCCGAGAATCAGGCGGATTACGCCCGCCGGCTCCGCGCCGAGCGCCATGCGCACGCCGATTTCTGTGCGCCGGCAGCTCACGCCGTACGCGGTGACGCCGTAGAGGCCGACGCCCGCGAGGAGCAGCGCCAGGCCGCCGAAAAAGCCCGACAGGATCGCCACCAGCTTTTCCTGGACGATCGTGCTGCGCACGCGATCGGCCAGCGGCCGCATCGTGATCGCGACGCCGCCGTCCACGCCGGTGAGCGCCTCTGTCAGGCGGCGCTGCACGTCACCCCACGCGCGCGGCTCCACCTCGACGGTGAGGATCATCGCCGGGTCCATGGCCTCCAACTGGGCGAACGCGAGGTACGCGATCGCCGGTGAGCCGTCGCGGATGTTGGCGTACACGCTGTCGGACACGACGCCGACGATTTCCGTATCGATCCGGACGCCGTCCGGCTGACCGCGCTTGAAGCGCTGTCCGATCGGGTTCCGACCCTGGAAATAGCGGCGCACGAACGCCTCGTTCACGACGGCGACCACCGGCCCGCCGAGACGATCGCCGGGCGAGAGATCGCGACCGGCGACCAGGCGCAGGCCGTGCGTCTGGAACCAGCCCGGCGTCACGCCGTTCAGCCACGGCGGCCGGATCCCCGGCCGGCCCTTCTCGCCGTCCTCCAGGTCGATGCGCGAGTTCCAGCCGCCGCCCGTGAGCAGTTGCACGCGCGCGAGCGCCGCGCTCTTCACGCCCGGCACGGCCGCGGCGGTCTCGCGGAACCGTTCGAACAGCAGGCGCCGTTCCGGTGCGCGTGCGGTGACCTCAGCCGGGAGCGTCTGACTCCGGCGGAGATCGAGATTGACGACGAGGAGCGGCTCGGCGCGGATGCCGAGCGGCACGCTGCTCAGCGATTGAAACGTGCGGACGAAGAGCCCGGCCGCGACGACGAGCCCCAGCGACAGCCCGACCTGCACGACCACGAGCAGGTTGCGGAAGCCGAGCCGCCGGTCGCCGGCGATCGTGCGGCCCTGATCCTTCAACGCCTCGGACGGAGACAGCGCCGCCGCGCCGAGCGCCGGCACGGTGCCGAAGACGAGCGCCGTCACGAGCCCGACGCCCGCGGTGAACGCGAGCACGCGGAGGTCGATCGACGTGTCGAGGTAGTTGGCCGGGAGCTGCGCGACGAGGAACGACGCGCCGAGGCGCGCGACCGCCAGCCCGAGCGCCGCGCCGGTGCCGGCGATGAGCAGGCTCTCGCAGATGAGCTGCCGCGCGATGCGCGCGCGCGAGGCGCCGAGCGCGAGGCGTACCGTCAGATCGCGCCGGCGCGCGTTGGCGCGCGCCAGCATCAGGTTCGCGATGTTCGCGCACGCGATGAGCAGCACCGCGCCGACCACCACCATCATCGCGACGAGCGGCTGCTGGAAGCGCGTCCGGAGACCGGATCGCCCCGTCGCCGCCGGCGCCAGCGTGAGCGCCTCCTTGAGGTAGGTCGCCTGGATCTGCGGCGTGAAATCCGGCGGCATCGTCGCCTCGCGGATGTGCGGCTGCATCGCGCGCAGCGCCGTGTTGGCCTGTTCGACCGTCTGGCCCGGCCGGAGCCGCATCATCATCTCGAGCCACCAGGTCGATCGGCCGTCGAGCCAGCTCGGGCCCGGCGCCTTGATGAGCGGCTCGTTCCCGAGCGGCACGATCACCTCGCACGCGCGCCCGACGTCCGGGCCGGTGAATCCGCGCGGCATGACGCCGATGATCGTGAACGGCACCCGGTCGAGCGTGATCGTCTGGCCGATGGCGTCGTCCCTGCCGCCCAGCCGCTGCAGCCAGAAGCCGTAGCTGACGACGGCGACGGCCGGGCCGCCGCGGACGTCGTCGGCCGCCGTGAACAGCCGGCCTCGCGCGGCCGAGAGGCCGAGCACGTCGAACATCCCGCCGCTCCCGTACGCGCCGTCGATCGGATCCGTCTCGCCGCGTGGTGCGAGATCGAACCGCACGGTCGACCACACGAACGCGCCGGCGCCAATCTCGGTCTGCCGATCGCGAATCTGCTCCCAGATCGGGTTCGTCCACGAGCCGTCGAGGAGCAGCGTGAGCTGCTCGGGCGCGCGCACGGGCAGCGTGCGGAGGACGAGGCTGTTCAGGATCGAGAACAGGGCCGTGTTGGCGCCGATGCCGAGCGCGAGCGACAGCACGGCCATCGAGGTGACGACGGGCGTGGCGCGGAGCGCGCGCCAGGCGTCGCGCCAGTCGACGGCGAGACGGGAAGTCATCGGAGCGCCTCCAGACGAGTGGGGAGTGGTGACAGCGCGCGAAGGCGGCGCGATCCGTTCGGCGACGCCGAAGCGGACCGCCTCGGCGATCGTGCGGATCCAGAACGCGGCGCGCGCGCGGCGGCCTTCGGAGCGCGCGCAATCGCGATCGCGCGTGAAGGTGGCGCGCATGTCCGCCTCGAAGCGCGCGCGGAACGTACGCGGATACAGCCGAAGCAGCGCGCCGTAGACGCGATCGGCGCCGGACGGCGGTTCGGGCGGCGTCACGGCCGGCTCTCGCGCGACGCGCCGCGCGCGGCGTCGAGCGCGCGGACGAGCCCGGCCAGCCGGTCGCGCTCGTCGGCGAGCGCCTGCCGGCCCTTCGGCGTGAGGCGATAGTAGGTGCCGCGGCGCGGATCGGCATCGCGTGCAGCCGGCCGCTCGGCGACGAAGCCGGCGTCGATCAGGCGCGAGAGGTGGCGGTAGAGCGAGCCGGTGCCGAGCGGCACGCGGCCACCCGACTGCTCGCGGACCGCCTGGAGGATGCCGTAGCCGTGGCTGGCGCCCTCGACGAGCGCCAGCAGGATGTGAAACGGGGCCGGCGGCAGCGGCACGGACATGTCCATCCTGGACATATCTGACATAGACGGAATCCGGGCCGGGTCGGTTGTGTCAGGGACGTGGCTTCGGAGCGATGCGGCTCAGCAAATACTCGTACGTGGCCGCGATTTCGTCGTCGGTCAGGTATTTGAACCGTGCGCGCACGGCGCTGCCCATGAGGCCGAGCGTCTGGCCGCCCACCGGCACGGCCTCGCGGAGCAGCTTGGTGAAGGCGGGCAGCGAATAGGCGCCGGCGATGGCGAGATCGGGCGCGATCACCGGGCCCTCCGTCCGGCCGCGCAGATCGGCGCCGTGGCATTCCGCGCAGTTCGTGTGCGCGATGTAGTCGCCGAGCGCCAGCGGGTCCTTCGGCGTCACCGCCGGCGGCCGGACCGTCTCGTGATCGATCAGCGAGGCGACCGACTCGAACTTCCCGGTCGCGAGCCCCAGCCGTCCGAGCGCCATGACCTGCAGCTGCGGATCGAGCCCCGCCTCGTCGGGCGCCTGCCGCAGGAACGCGAGAATCGCGCCGAGATCGGCATCGCTCATGCCCTTGAACACGTAGGACGGCATCGCGAACACGCTTTCGCCGTCCGGCCGGACGCCGTGACGGACAATGCGCGCGAGCTCGGCGTCGTTCCAGCGCGCCGCGGCCTTGTGCAGGCTCGGCGCGACCAGCCGCGCGACGTGCGCCTCTTCGAAGAGCACATTCCCCTCGAAGCGCTTGCCGTGGCAGCCGCCGTAACAGCCGTAGACGCGCGCCAGGCGCTCACCCTCGGTGATCGCTTCGGCGGTCTTTGGCACGACGATGTCGGCCAGCGGCACCGCGTATTTCCGGTGCAGGATACGCTCGGACGCGAAATAGATGCCCGCGACGGCGACGATCGCGAGGACGAGCAGTACCGCGATGGTCCACTTCAGAAAACGAAAGAGGCGACGCACGGGGCTAAAGTCTTTCACGGACCCCGTTCGCGCTTCAACGCCAGGCCGATGAAACAGGCGTCCAGGCCGGTGCGTAATCCGCCCGGAGCGGGACCCGGAGGGCGTGACGATGGCGCGGATTCGCGAGGTGGTGCGGGGGGTGGATCCGGCGCTGCCCATCACGGCGCTGTCGCCGCTCGGCGACGAGCTGGGCGAGGCGCTGAGCCAGGAGCGCGTGCTGGCGCGCGTCAGCGGGCTCATCGCGCTGATGGCGACCGTGCTCGCGGCGACCGGCGTCTTCGCCATCATCAGTCAGCTCGTGACCGCGCGCACGCGCGACTTCGGCATCCGCACCGCGCTCGGCGCCTCGGCCGGCCACATCGTCGGCCACGTGCTGCGGGGCGTCCTCGTTCCGGCCGCGCTCGGCCTGGTCGCCGGCGCCGGACTGTACTGGCTCGCCTGCGCTGGCTCGAAGCGCGGCTCTTCGAGATCCGGGCGCTCGATCCCGTCACGATCGGGGCGGCCGCGATCGCGTTGCTGACCATCGCGATGCTGGGCGCGCTGCTGCCCGCACGACGTGCTGCACGCGTCGATCCGGTGATTGCCCTGCGCGCGGAGTGACAAACGCAGAAGGAGCGGCGGGTTTTTAGCCCGCCCTCGCTGGGCCGGCTGAAGCCGGCCCCTCCAACCGCCGGCAATTCTGCAACGCGTTCGTGGCTTAGTGTCTGGCCGTCAGCGCCTTGATTCTGGCCTGGGCGTCGGCGATCCACCCGCGATCCACGTCACCGTCGCCGCGCAGTTCGAGAAAGTGTGCGTACTGCGCCCGCGCCTCATCCGTCTTACCCTGGCGTTCGCGAACCTGGCCCAGCAGATAGAAGCTCCGGACGTGGGCGTCCAGATCGAAGATCAGCTCGGGCCGCGACTGCAGGGCCTCGAGCGATCGCGCGGCGTCCGCGTCGCGGCCGCCCTTGAGGTTCGCGCGCGCCGTCTCGAGCCAGATTTCGGGATGGCTGGACGGCGGACCGATGATCGATCGATTCGGCGGCAGCATCTCCTGCGCTTTCGTCAACTGCGCGACGGCCGTCGCGGTGTCGCCGCGGAGCAACGCGATTTCGCCGCGGGTGAAGTGGACCCGCCGCATCTCGCGCGCGCTCGGCAGGATGGTGGCGCGCGATTCGAGCTGGGCGAGCATCTTGTCCGCATCGGCGGCCCGGCCCGATGTGGCGAAAGCGATCGCCAGTTCCTGCGTCGTTTCGAACTCTTCCTCGTTGTTCCGGCCGTCGGTGAACGCCAGCTGGGCCTGCGCCAGCGCGTCGGCCGGCTTCCCGAGACGCCGGAGCAGGACCGACATGCGGCGGTGATTCCCGGCCCGGTCTTCCGCCGAGTTCGACGCGATCGCCGCGGCGCGCTCGTACATCGACAGCGCCTCGCGCGACTGGCCACGTGCCAGCGCGAGCTCCGCGCCAAGAACCAGACCGAGCTGCTGCTGAAACGGATCGGGTGACGCCCGCAACCCGCGCGTGACCTCGACGGCATCGGCCCAGCGGTTCTCGACGACGGCGACGGCGGCGACGCCGATCCGCGGTTGAAAACTCCTGGGAATCAGCGAGACGGCCTGATCGAACACGCGCCGGGCGTCGGCGAACCGTCGGTTGGCCGCCAATGCGACGCCGAAGTTGTGCTGCGCCGCCCCCATCTCCGGGTGCGCGCGCGCGAACTCCTCCGTGAGGGCGAGCGCCCGGCCCGGATCCCCGCTCGACGCGTACGCCTGCGCCAGGTTCGCGTACGCCGACGGAATCCTCGTCCCGCGCCGGATGAGCTCCTCGTATTGCTCGATCGCTTCAGTGTAGCGCTCGAGCTGCGAGTACTTGAGGCCGAGATTGTGCCGCGACGCGACGTGCTCCGGATGCAGCGCCAGGCCCTGCCGGTAGGCCTCGATGCCGCGGCTGAGCGTCTCGGGCCGAAGCGTGTAATAGAAGCCTTCGATGTAGTAGCGCTCCCCGAGCGTGAGCCGATCGACCAGCGCCAGCGCACGCTTGGCGTACTCGTCGCGCTTCTCGATGTGTACGAGGTTGTTTTCGACGACTGCGAGCTTGGCATACGCCATCGCGAAATTCGGATCGATGGCGATGGCCCGTTCCAGCGGCGCGACCGCCTGCGCCGTCAGCGAGCGCTCGTGGAAATTCAGGCCCTCGACGTACGCGCGATATGCCTCGACCGAGGACGTCGTCACTTCGGTGAGGTTGCGATCGAGCCCGCGGTCGTCGGCGGCGCCCGGCGTCTTGATCAGCGGCGCCGGCGCCGTGACCATCGCGGTCATGTGCGACTTCAGACGGCGCGTCAACTCGTCGACCAGCGAGAACAGGCTGCTCTCGCCGGCGCCTTCGACGCGCTCGGCCGTGACGATCCGGCCGGTTCGCGCCTCCTGCAACCGGGCGTTGATGCGAATCGTGCCGCCGGCCCTGACGTAGCTGCCGACCAGCACGGTATCGGCGGCGGCGCGGTTCGCGATTTCCTGTACGACGCTCGACGAAATCACGGGATCGTCGGCGCGCTTCAACTCCTGCAGGATCTGCAGCAGGCGATCGGTGCCGACGACTTCGAAATCGGTCGCCTGCGACAGATCGGTCACCAGCATGTTGGTCAGGCCGGTCCGCATCCAGTCGAGCCCCGCGTCGCCGGTGTTGTTCTCGAAGTAGAGCACCGCCAGCGCCGGCTTGCCGGACGACGTGACGGCGGGGGCGGCCGTTCGCCCGATCCACCACGCGACGGCGGCGATCACGAGCAGCCCGACCCCGGCGGCGAGGGCGATCGGCAGGACCCGGCTCGTGGCGGCGGGCCGCGGCGACCGCTGAACGCCGGCCGTCGCCGGCGCCGAGAGCGAGGCGGAATCGAGACGCCGGCGCGCTCCGCGGAGATCGACGATCAGGTCCTTCATGCCCTGATAGCGATCGTCCGGATCCTTGGACGTGCATTTGACGATGATGCGCTGCAGCTCCGACGTGGTGTCGGCGGGCGCGGCGCCGGTCGCCGAGAGCGGCGGCACCGGCTGGGTCAGCACGGCTTGCAGCGTGTCGAGCTTCGACGGACCATGGAATGCCGGCCGCGCCGTGAGCATTTCGTAGAGCGTCAGCCCCATCGCGAACACGTCGCTTCGCTGATCGACGCGGCCCCCGCGCGCCTGTTCCGGCGCCATGTACGCCGCCGTGCCGAGAATGACGCCCGGATCGGTCTGCAGGCCGTGGATGGCGGTGGCCGCGTCCTCGCTCACGGGCTCGACGAGCTTCGCCAGGCCGAAGTCGATGATTTTCGCGTGCCCCTCCTCGGTGACCATGACGTTCGCGGGCTTGAGATCGCGATGGACGATCCCTTTCTCGTGCGCACGGGCGAGCCCTTCGGTGATCTCGATCGCCAGTTCGAGCGCGCGGCTCTGCGCGAGCGGTCCGCGGGCGAGCGTCTCGCTGAGCTTCTCGCCGCGGATCAACTCCATCGCGATGAACGTCACGCCGTCGGCATCCCCGACGTCGTGGATCACGGCGATGTGCGGATGCTCGAGCGCGGAGGCGGCGCGTGCCTCCTGGACCAGGCGCGCCCGGCGGGCGGGATCGTGGACGAGCGCCTCGGGCAGGACTTTCAGCGCGACCTCGCGCCCGAGATTGAGATCGACGGCGCGATAAACGACACCCATGCCGCCGCGGCTGATTTCGCCAGTGATCTCGTAGTGGGACAACCGGCGCCCGACCATGCCGGCGTCATCATAGCGAAAGCGGGAAGAGCTGCTCGGCCACAGGGGACGTAGAATAGGCCCGGCCCGGGTTCCTCCCCATCCCAATGCCGTTGCGCGTCGGCGACCGCCTCGGGCACTACGACATCACCGCTCTCCTCGGCGAGGGCGGGATGGGGCAGGTCTATCGCGCGACCGACCGCCTCTTGAAGCGCGAGGTCGCCCTCAAGGTCCTGCCCGCCGACACGGCCACGCATCCAGACCGGCTCGAGCGTTTCCAGCGTGAGGCGCAGGCCGTCGCCGCGCTCAATCATCCCAACGTCGTCACCATCCATTCGGTCGAGCATGTCGACACGACCCATTTCTTGACGATGGAGCTCGTCGTCGGCAAGACGCTTGGCGAGCTCATCCCGGACCAGGGGTTGTCGCTGGAGAAATGGCTCGGGCTCGCCATCCCGATCGCCGAGGCGGTCAGCGCGGCGCACGCGCGCGGCATCGTCCATCGCGACCTCAAACCGGCCAACGTGATGGTCGGCGACGATGGACGGCTCAAAGTGCTCGACTTCGGGCTGGCGAAGCTCCGAGCCGATCCGGGATCGGGCGCCCACGCCGACAGCCTGACGGCCATGCAGACGGCGCCGCATCAGATCCTCGGCACCGCGCCGTACATGTCGCCGGAACAGGCCGAAGGGAAATTGACCGACGCGCGCTCGGACGTCTTCTCGCTCGGGATCATGCTCCACGAGATGGCGGCCGGCACGCGGCCGTTCCACGGAGAGTCCACCGCCGCGACGATCTCTTCGATCCTGCGGGACGCACCGCCGGATCTCATGGAGATGCGACCCGATCTCCCCGCCGATCTGGCGCGCATTGTTCGGCGCTGTCTGGCCAAGGCGCCAGCGGCTCGGTACAGCTCCGCGCTCGATCTTCAAAACGATCTCGTCGATCTGAAGGAGCACGACCGGATTTCGTCGCCACCGCCGGCGCCTCCACCGTCCGTCCCCGTCGACGGTTCTTCGTCGTGGCTGAAGCGGATCGGCCTCGGGCTTGGCGCCGCGATCGTGCTTGTCCTGGCGTTGTGGATCGGCTGGCAGTTCCGCGGGACGGCGCCTCCGCCCGGGCCGGTCGGATTCCATCAGCTCACCAGCGAGCCTGGCATCGAGTGGTTCCCGAGCCTGTCTCCCGACTGCCAATGGGTCGTGTACGCGGGTGACGCCGCCGGCAACCGCGATATCTACCTGCAGAGCGCAACCGGACAGAAAGCGATCAACCTGACGACGGACTCGCCGCTCGATGACGATCAACCCGCGTTTTCTCCGGATGGCGAACGGATCGTATTTCGGTCGGAGCGCGACGGCGGCGGCATCTTCGTGATGGGTCGCACCGGTGAGAACGTGCGGAAGATCGCGGACCGCGGGTTCAATCCGTCATGGTCGTCGGACGGAACACGATTGGCCTTCACCGCCATGCGAATGGAGCTCCGTCCCGCAAACTACGAGGGCAGGAGCGATCTATGGGTGGTGAATGCCGCCGGCGGTCAACCGAATCCCCTCTACGATGTGGACGCCGCGCTGCCGCGATGGTCGCCTCGCGACAAACGGATTGCATTCAGCGAGCGTTTTGCGGGAGCGCAATCCGGGATCGTCACGATCGCCGCGACCGGCGGTCCCACCGTTGCCGTCACGAGCGGCACCGGGATCAACTGGAACCCGGTCTGGTCACCCGACGGCCGTTATCTCTATTACCTCAGCAACCGAAGCGGCAGTACGAACGTCTGGCGGATCGCGATCGACGAAGACACCGGCCGCGCCAGAGGCGAGCCCGAGCCCGCGACGACGCCGGCGTCTTTTGCCGCGCATCTGAGCGTGTCGGGCAACGGCCGATGCCTCTCGTACAGCGCCGTCAGCGAGACGATGAACATTCATCAGATCGGGCTGAAGCCGGAGACCGGTGACGTCGTCGGCGATCCGATTGCCGTCACACGCGGGTCTCGATTCTGGGCGAATCCCGATCCGTCTCCCGACGGCAAATCGGTGGTGTTCTACTCGTCCGGCCAGGGCGAGGGCGACGTCGCCGTGATCAATACGGACGGCACGGGATTCCGGTCGCTGACGACCGATTCCGCCATCGACCGCGTGCCCCGCTGGTCGCCCGATAACAAATGGATCGTGGCGTTCTCCGACCGCGTGAGCGACATGCAGCTCTGGCTGATGCGTCCCGATGGCGGTGAGCTCCATCAATTGACGAAGGTGCCGCATCAGGCGGGCATCGTCGCCTGGTCGCCGGACGGCTCGAAGCTGGCGTTTGCGCTCGGCACCGACAACTCGCCGCCGGAGATCGGCGCCTATCTCATGGACGCGGCGGCTTCCGGCGGCACCTTGACGGCGCTTCCACCCATTCCCGGTTCGCAGCCGAGGTTCATCCCGAACGCGTGGTCACGCGGCAACCTGCTGGTGGGACAGGCCTGGTATCCCGGGCGCGGCGTGTGGGTGTACGACCTGGTCAAGAAGCAATACGACAAGGTGACCGAGGCGGGGGAGTGGCCGGTGTGGCTGCCCGACGGCCGTCATGCGCTCTACGTTCAGGGCGGCAAAGAGTTTTACGTCGTCGATCGCCTGACGCGGACGACCCGGCGGGTCTTCTCAGTGATTCGCGATGTCCTCGGCCCGCCGCGCGTGACCCGCGACGGGCGCATGGCGTTTTTCTCGCGCCGGGTGACCGAGGGCGACATCTGGATCGCGACGCTGCGGTAACAGACTCACCGCACCTTTCAAAGGGATGGTGACCCGGTATCTGGCAAACGTCCGGGAACATCCGCCTGACATCAGAACGGCCGGCGCCACTTGAGGCCTTTGAAGCGCGCGTAGTCGCCGTCGGTCGACACCCATTCGCAGCCCGATTCAATCGCCAGGGCCGCCAGGTAGGCGTCCGCCGCCAGGTTGCCGCGCGCGTCGGCTTCGCGGCAGAGCTTCGAGAAGATGTCCCAGTGCCTCGAGCCGGGTGAGATCGACACGGCGTGCTCGGCGGACATCACCTCTGCGGCAAAGGCCACAGCCGCCTCGATCGTACTTGGAGGATTGAAGACCTTCGGGTGCGTGACGACCCTGATGAACCCGCTCAGCACGAGCTCGGACAGGCCATAGGCCTCGTCGGCCGCCAGGACGCCCTCGAGCCAGGCGCGGCACGGCGCGTGGTGCACCGAGTCGCGTCGGTGCGCGTAGACCAGGACGTTGACGTCAGGCAGGACCATGGTGATCCGCCATGGCGTCGACGAGCGACGCACTGTCGTCAAGGTCGATGCCCGGGTTGACGCCGCGGCCGCCGACGACCGTAAGCGACACCGCGCGCCGCGGCCCGCGCCGGCGGCGGGCAATCACCTCGCGCAAGGCATCCTCCACCAGTTTCGTGAACGAGCGGTTCGTCTCGGCGGCCAGTCGCTGCGCGTCCTTGAGCAGGCGGGGATTCAGCCGGATGGTCGTGCGCATATGTCAAAGCATATCATCTGTGACACTAATATGTCACCCCTAGTTCTTGGCCGTCAGTAAATGGCAAATCTCCATTCATGGCGGAACGCGGCCCCGATGGCGCGCCCACGGCCGGGAGCTTTTCTTCATGTCAGCCGGGCACGTGATGGCCGTCGACCTTGCGCGAGAATGGATCACCGGCTGGTCCAGCAACAGGCGGCGGCGTTCACGCCCTTCTATTGAGCGCGCTGGTTATTGTTTCGGCCCACCGAGTTCCATCAGCCACAGGTCCGATCGCTCCCGACTGATCGTCGTCAGCAACGACGTGCCGGTCGCGTCGACGGTGAGACGCAGCGCCGGGCTCACCGGCGCGCCGAACGTCATCGCCGCGCCGAGTGCTCGCACGACGCGCGTCTGCCCTGTCGCGACGTCGATCGCCGAGATACCGGGCGTGTCGCGCAGCAACGCGTAAATGGTCCGCCCGTTCGGCGCCCACGCAATGGCGTTCGCCCGCTGGGGCGTCAGCACGCGCGGCGAGCTGCCGTCGACATTGATCAAGGACAAGCCAGACGGACTGTCGTGCGCGATCGCGTCGCCCTGCGGCGACACTTCGAGCAGACACCCGAACACCGTCGGGATCGCGTCGATCAGCACACGTGGCGGTTCGCTCGAGCCGAGGCGCTGCGCGAGGAGACGCGATCTGCCCGAGGCGTTCCACGACGCGTACACGATTTCCTTGCCGTCGGCCGACCAGGCGCCCATCCAATCGTTCTCGTCCCCTGATCCGACCCGCACCGGCGCGCCGCCGGCCACCGGCGCGACCCACACACGCGCACGGCCCTTGTCGAAGCGTCCAAACACGACGCGCGTGCCGTCGGGTGAGACCGCTACCGCCCCCAGATCGCCCATGGGCTCGCCGGGGAAGCTTCGTGAACCGACGATGACGCGCTCGCTGCCGTCGTCCATCCGCCTGAGCCGGATCTCACCCTCACCGCTCTTGTTCGTGATGTAGACGAGCTCGCGGCCGACTTTCGACGGCATCCACACGGCGCCGAATTCATGGCGGCTGGTGGCGAGGACGTCGGTGACCAGAGCGCCGTCCAGCGGGATCGAGACAAGATCGTAGTCGGCCGTGCCGGCGGTGAAGGCGATGCGTCGTCCGTCGGGCGACACCGTCGGATCGTGCAGCCGCTCGACACCTGCGGTGATTCTCGTGACAGATCCCCGCTCGACATCCACCAGCGAGAGTCCAGGCTGTTGAGTCGGGTGATCGTTCGACATCACCAGCGTCCGGGAATCTCGCCACGCGATGTTCGGCGGCTGCGGCCACTTTTCTGCAGCGAGGATCCGTGTCGGGGCTCTGGTAGCTGCGCCGCGTTCGTCGAGGTCGACGATCCACACACTCGGGTCCGGTACATACCCTGAGACCGCGAGCCGGCGGCCATCGGGCGAGTACTCCAGATAGATTGGCGTCAACCCCGGCAGATCCTTCAGTCCATGTTCGTACTTCTTTGGCTCGGCGTTGGGCGGCGAGGCAAACCACAGCGACGCCGTTCGCTGCGAACTTTCTGTGGTCAGCACCCAGAGTGCCAGCGTGCGACCGTCGGGAGAGAGGGCTGCCGCCACTTTCGGGCCACGCTGCAGCACGTCGGGATCGCCTCCCGCACGGCTGACGGCCCAGACCCCGCCGCTGTTGCCGAGAAGGCCGAGGCGATTGTTGTCGGGAAACCAGAAGATCCTGCGCACGGAGATGCCGGGTGTGTTCACCGGCGTCGCTTCGCCGTCGTCGATCGTGCGCACGACCACCTGCGTGCCTTTGAGATACGCGATGCTGCGACCGTCGGGCGACCACGCGGGTTTCGTTTCGGCTTCCGCGTCGGTGGCGAATGGCGTGAAGCGATGTGCGCTCAAATCCAGCGTCGCCGGCGCCGGCCTGAACAACAGCAGCGCGCCGGCGCCAACTACGGCGCCGGCGATGCCTGCTGCCGCCAGCGCCAGCCACCCCCGGCGCGCCGTCACGTTTCTGCCGATGCGCGACACCGCCTCAGGCACGGGCGCAATCGCTGAACCGGTGGATCCTGAGATCGACTGCAGAGCAAACGACAGGTCGCGCGCCGACTGAAAACGCTCGTCGCGGTTCTTTTCGAGGCAGTGGCGGACGATAGGCGCGGCCGCCGGGGGCAACGCGCGGCCAGACGCCGGTATTTCTGGGGGATCGGCCGAGAGAATCGCGTTCATCGTCTCAACGGCCGAATCGCCAGCAAATGGCCTTCGTCCCGTCAACATCTCGTAGAGGACGATGCCCAGGCTGAAGATGTCGGTGCGCTGATCGACAGGTTGCGCGCGGACCTGCTCCGGCGACATGTACCCGACAGTGCCCAGAATCACACCGGCTTCTGTGCCGGCGGCGAGAATCGTCGCGGCCTCCTCGTGGTCCTTGGGGCCCTGGGCTTTGACGAGGCCGAAGTCGAGCACTTTGACGCGCCCGTCGCTGGTGACGAAGAGATTTTCGGGTTTGATGTCGCGATGGACGAGTCCCTTTGCATGTGCGGCGGCCAGGCCGGCGGCGGCCTGGCGCGCGTAGTCGATCGCTTTCGAGAACGGCAGCGCGCCCGCGTCGAGACGATGCCGAAGCGTCTCGCCCTCGAGGAACTCCGTGGCCAGAAACGGATGTCCGTCGTGTGAGCCGACTTCGAAGATCGTGAGAATGTTCGGGTGATTGAGTGTCGCCACGGCCTGTGCTTCCTGCTGGAAGCGCCGCAGCCGATCAGGATCCGCCGCGACCGGCGCGTGCAGGACCTTGATGGCGACGTCGCGATGGAGCCGGGTGTCTCGTGCGCGATAGACCTCGCCCATGCCGCCTTCGCCCAGTTTGCCCACGACCTCGTACGATCCGATCTTCTGTCCGATCATGGTCGTGGCCTAGGCATGAGATTCCCCGGCACATTCAGCAGCTTGAGCCGATCCCTTCGCGCTCTCGCGTGCGGATGTGCGGCATGTCGCGATGATGTTAGCCGATCGTGCCGGCCCCTACTTGACGCTCGCCACGCCCTTCACGGTGTAGAGCGTCCGTTGCCGGTACACGCCGGAGTCGGCGAATGGTTCGCCGTCTGCCGGCGCCGTCAGGAAATTTTGACGAATCGTATCCCCGCGTTTATTGTTTGATCCCTCCAACGAACCAAAGGAGGTTCTGTGTCAGGCAGAGTCCAGGTGACGGTGGTCGCCGCGGCGCTTTCGTTCGGTTGGCCGATCGCGTCTGCGGCGGGCCAGCAGACGGGCCGGAGTGACGTGCCGAAATGGGAGGTCGAAGCGCACGCCGGCGGACTCTTCGTGACCAATCCCAGCAGCGGAACGCCGATCCGCGAATTTCCCGTCGGCGCGACGCTCGCGCCCACGAACACTTACCGCGCCGTGTCGTCGTGGTATTTCGGCGATGGGTCCCAGATTCTGAATCAGGCCAACTCGGCGTTCGGTGTCGCCGCCCGTGTCGTCCCGCTCGACGATGTGCTCAAGCGGCGTCTGGCAGATCGTGGCCGCGGTGGGACGTTCGGGTTCCGGGTCAGTCGCGCGCTGTCGCCACGCTATGCGGCCGAATTCAGCTTCGACTACAGCCGCACGCCGCTTCGACTGCCCGGCGACGTCGAGAATGCGGTCGAGGCGAGCCGCCAGAGTTTCATCCCGGCGTGGAACGGATTGCTCGGGACGGGGGCGACCTCGAATCGCGTGGTGACGTCTACAACCGAGCTGGGCGGCGACGACGGGCATCGGTTGTTCGCCACCGGAGCCGTACGTATTCGACTCGGCACGATCTGGCGGCTGGAGCCGTACGCGACGCTTGGCGGTGGCGGCGTCTTCAACCGCGGGGCGCCGCAGTTGACGCTTGTCGGCAATTACCGGTTCACCTTCACCCCAGCCGGAGCTCCGGCGGATGAAACCGATCGCGTGACCATCCGTGTCACCGAGCCGGACCAGGCACTCGTGGGCGTGCTTGGCGGAGGATTCACCTATCCGTTGTCTCCGCGGCAGGGCCTCCGCGTTGACGTCCGCCTGCACCTTGGCGGCGGCGCGGTCAACACCGTCGTGGACGCGCAGCCTGCCGTGGCGGTCGGGACGCCGGCGTTCTCCATCGGTACTGGAACCGGAATCCAGTTCAGCAACAACCCGTCAACGCCGTTCCGGTCGAGCCTCAGCGGCCCGGCGATCGACAGCCTGACCACTTTTACGGGTGAAGGCCATCAAGCGCAGATCAACCTGAGCGTGGGCTACTTCTTTCGCTTCGGTCCTGCGTTACGCCCGGCGACGCGCGCGGCGACCGCTCGAGGAGCGGTACAGGGCAGGTCGACAGGCGGCCGCAAGTGGGAGGTCGAGGGGCACGGCGGATGGCTCGGGGCGACCGACGTGACGAACGGCACGGCCATCGACGCGTTTCCAGTGGGCGGCACGATTCCGACCATCGGCGGCACCACGACTCGCGCCGTCTCGTCGTGGTATTTCGGCGACGGGCCGACCTTGATCGCCCAGGCGTTTGCCACCGTCAACCGATCTCCCCGCATCACGCCGCTCGACAGCCTGCTCAGGAACCGGCTCGCCACACGAGGCGGGGGAGGCAGCGTCGGATTTCGCGTGAGCCGCCAGCTGACCTCGCGATTCAGCGCCGAATTCAATTTCGATCGAGCAGCGACCTCGCTCGACCTGGCCGGCGGTGTCGAGAGCGCGCTCGAGGCCACGCGTGCGAGCTTCGTTCCAGTGTTCCCGTCGGCACTTCCACCTGGCGATCTCACAGTCACGTCTGTCGTCGCGATCGAGCGCGGCGGCGATCACTGGCAACGCCACGTCACCGGCGCGGTGAACATTCACGTGGGGACCTTCGGCCGCCTTGCGCCCTACGTCGCTGCGGGCGCCGGCGCCGTCTTCAACGACGGGGTCGCGCCAGTCGCGACGCTCACCGGAAAGTATCGATCGTCGCCGGCGGCCACCGTGGTGTGGGACGAAACCGACACGGTCACCGTGCGCGCCGTGACCCGCGACCACGCCTTCGTGACCGTCCTCGGCGGCGGTGCGCGCATTCAGGTGTCGTCGCGCCACGGCCTCCGCGCCGATCTGCGGGTGCATCTGACCGAGAACCCAGTCGACACGACCGTCGACGCCACGCCGTCGCGCGGGCCTGGCGGGATCCTCAATGCGACCGCCCTCATCGGGACGAATCCGTCACTGCAGTTCGCGTCAGGCCCGACGACCAGCATCCGATCCAGCTTGAGCGGTCCGCTGGTCGCCGGACTCGAGACGTTCACTGGCACCGGCACGCAGGCGCAGCTGGGCTTCTCGATTGGTTACTTCTTCCGGTTCTGAACGTTCTACTTGCCCTTCCTGGAAGCGATGTAGCTCTTCGCGAACTCCTCCAGATGCGGCGCGTTGACCAGGCCGACCTTCTTCGCTTCTTCGAGCGCCGCATCCCACGTCCAGCCGTCTCGGACGACGCGCCGGATGAGCCAGAACGCGCCGACGCGAATCGCGGCCGTGCAATGAATAAACATCGGCCGGTTCGCCGGATCGTCGGTCATCTTCAGGAATTCGTCCGCCTGTTCCGGCTTCGGCGCGGTGTAGACCACCGGAATGTTGAAGTACTTCAGCCCCGCTTGTTCGATCGCCTGCCGCTCTTCGTCGGCGCGGTGCTCGCCGGGCGTTCGCAGGTTCAGCACGGTCTTGACGCCCTGCGCCTTGAGCTTCGCGAAGTGCTCGGGCCTCGGCTGGCCGCCGGTGCAGAAGTCGGTGGAGACGCGCAGGAAGTTCCGGATCGTTGACGGATCGTCCGAAGCCGGGGCCTGCTGAGCCGGCAGCGCCGCAGCTGCGAGGACGACGACGGTGGCGAGTGTGAGGCTTCGCATCCCGCGATTGTAGCGACTCCCCGGTCGTGCCGATTCTGTAAGTGCACAGTGCAGAATTGGCGGCCGCGGGTGGCCCAGGACGGCGCGCCCCGCTTTGTGCAGAGCCAACTCCCGTGGCAAGCGGTTTGCGGCGAGTACCGTGATGACCAGAACCGGCCTTGGCCTTTTCCTGACGATAGCCCTCACCGCGGCGTGCGGCGGGCCGCCCGTAGCGACCGCCAACAGTGCCAAGGCGGTGGCCGGACTGGTCGACCCGAAGGCGAAGGCGGAGTTCGCCGCCTCGCAGTTGAAGGCAGATGCGGAGTTCAAGAATCGCGCGCAGGACTCCGGCTCGATCACCCGCGAGGCGTCGGATGAGCTCATCGCCCAACTCGACTCGGCGAATCCGCAGACGCGTGCGCAGGCGGCCGTTGGTTTGGCGAACGCGAAAGGGTCGCGCGGGGTAGAGCCCATCATCAAGGCACTGCGCTCGGAATCGGATGAGAAGACCTACGTCACCTTCATCGTGGCGCTGGATCATCTGAGCGACATGCGCGCCGTCGACGCGTTCGCCGAAGCGCTTCGCCGGCCAGGCATCCCCGACAAGTCTCGCGAACACGCGCTGCGGTCGATCCTTCGATTCCGGGCCGGCGGGCGCTTCGTCCCCGAGATCCGCGCGTTTTACGACTCGTTGACGGATCCGGCGATCCGGGCGCACGTCGAGCCCGTCGTCAAGGAGCTCGAGAAGTAACGCTGCGCGCGCGCCAGGCACGGAGCTTGCAGCGGTACGGTCAAAGCGTCAGAAATGGGAAAAACGCGCTCCAGAAAGGAGCTTCCCGTGCCATCCCGATACCTGCCGTTGGCAATCGCCTTGACGGCCGCGCTCAGTACAACCACCGGCGCACAAACGAAGCCAGACTTCTCTGGGGACTGGTCCTACGACCGGTCGAAGAGCACCGTCGTCCGCGTCAACAACACGAATGTGGACGCGCCGGCGTTCGGCGCGGCGTTCTCCGCGCAGCAGGATGCGATGTCGCTGCGCATCAACCGCGACTTCGGTTCGCCGCCAACGCCGTACACCTGGACGTTCGATCTTGCCGGCAAGCCGACGACCAACAAGCTGCCCGGCAGCAGCGGCGACGATGAAGTGGTGTCGACGGCGTCCTGGAGCGGCGGCTCGCTGGTGATCACGTCAACACGCACGAGCAAGGACTCGCAGGGGAAGAGGGTCGCGACGAGCTCGCTCAAGCGCAAGCTGTCGCTCAATCGTGACGGGACGCTCACGATCGATGCCTCGGGGACGCCGCCGCCCATTCAAGGCCACTCGAATGTGACGAGTGTCTACCAGAAGAAAGCGGACAAGTAACAGAGCGACTTCCCGGCGCGACCCCCCGGCGTTGCGGGCCGCGCCGAACAGTCGCGAGCTCACCCGGACGCGAGTTCGGCGTAAACTCGGCCTATCCTCTCCACGAGACTCATGCAGCCGCGCTGGACGGCCGCGCTCCTCATCCTGTCCTGCACCGCAGGTGCGTGGCAGACCGCGCCGTCGCGCGGCTCGCAGCCGCCGATGCGCCAGGACCAGTCTGGCGGTGATCAAACCGTTTCACCATCGGTGATCGCCTCTTCCGTCACGCGGCGGGACGCGAGCGGTCTCGTCTCAGTGGACATTCTCATCCTGTGGCGCGGGTCGCCCGGCTGGATGTTTCGGCGGACCGGCTCAGCCAGCTCGAGCGGCGGCGGGTCTCCGAGTCGGGACGGGACGCGCAGCTTTTCGTTGTACCAGGGCGGGTTGCACCTCACGGCGACGTTCGACCCGTCCTCACGCACGGCCACGGTGCTCGGCGAGCGTGTCGATCTCAAGGGCGCGAACGTCGTGCTCGTCGATCGTGTCGACAGTCCCGACGGTCCCGTCATCGTCAAGACCACGACGGCGCCTCCGACGACCGAAGCGTCCCCAAGGATCGAGACGGTTCTGCGTAATACGCCGGAGCTGCTCGACTATCTGCGGTGCGAGGCACAGATTCCCGGTGGCCTCAGCCACCCGGCGATGGGACCCGTCTGCTCGGAAGCGGTGCTGACCGGCATGGTCAAGGGTCCGTCGACCGTCACGCCCGTGCCAACGGGACCGGTGACGAATCGCGCGTCCGGCGTCGCGCCGCCTCCGCCCGGTCGCGGGCTGCCGCCGGGCGCAACGAGTTTGGGCAACGGCGTCCTGTCCGGGTCGGTGGCGGGCGGCTGGTTTGTCCGCGCGGAGCCCGGTGGAGCGCTGTCGCTCGATCTCCTGGTGCTTTGGCGTGGGTCACCTGGCTGGCCGCTGCAGCGCTCGCTTGGGGGGAGCGGTGGAGGTTCGAGCGGATCGCGCCGTGGCATGACCGTGCGCTATGGCGACCGATCGTTCTACGCGGCGTTCGACACCGGGCCGCGCCGGTATCAAATCGAGGACGACATCAAACCGCTCGGGGATGACAACGTCGTGCTCGTTGATGACGTCGATTCGGTCAGCGGCCTGCGAGTCGTGAAGACGCTGCGCGTCGACCCCGCGATGTCTGCCCAGGTTCGCATCGACGAAGTCATCGCCAGGTCGCCCGAACTGGTCGCCTACCTGCGTTGCGACGCCAAAGTGCCCGACGCGCGCCAGCAGATGACGGTGGACATCCTCTGCGCGAGGTACCGCGCCAGGTGATGCTCATCGCCGACGCGAAGACGGTTATTCGCTTCGAAGCGCGGTCACCGGATCGATCGCAATCGCGCGCCACGCGGGGACGACGATCGCGATGGTGGCAGAGCTGCCGACGATCGCTGCCACGGCCATGTAAGCGATCGGATCCAGCGGACTCAGCCCGTACAACTGTCGCGCCAGCATTCCACTGAGACTGTACGCGAGCAGCACGCCGCCCGTCGTGCCGAGGACAATCGTCCGCAGCGTGGTGCCGAGCAGCAGGCGGGCGATGCTGAAGGCGCGCGCGCCGAGAGCGAGACGCACGCCGAACTCACGCCGGCGCCGCTCCACCCAGAAGGCGAAGACGCTGAACATTCCCACGGTTGCGAGAAGAAGGGCGAGGGCGCCGACGCCGGCCGCAACATTGCCCGAGTACCGCGAGCCGTCGAGCCGCGCGGCGAGCGTATCGGCGAAGAGCGTGACGTCTCCACGCAGGCGCGGGTCGATCTGCTTCACCATGGCGCGAAGCCGCTCCTCTGTTGCGGCGTTGTCTCTGAAGAGAATGGTCGGGATCTCCCGGCCGGAAATCGGCTGATAGATCGTCGGCAAGGGTCCGTCTTCAGGCGTGGCCCGAAAATTATCGACTACGCCAACCACCGTACGATCACCGGGAAGATTCCAGCCACCCCAGGGAGGCCGGGAGGTGACGGTCGCACCGACAGCCGCGGCGGTGCCGCCAAGCAATTTCGCGAGCGACTCGTTGACGACGACGGCGCGAAGGGCGTCGGAATCGTTGAACGTCCTGCCTGCCCGCAGCGTCAGCCCGAGCACCTTGAAGTAACTCGGCGACACTTCGAAGACGGCGTTGAACTGCTCTTCGAATTCGCCGGCTTTCTTGAAGGCGCCTTTGATGTTGCCGGACCCCATCGGCGGCACCGAAGCCAACGCGCGGGTTTCGGCGTCGCCGGAATGCAGCCGGTTGGTCAGATCCGCCACAAATACGGCGGTCGTGGCGGCGTCCAATGAATTGGTGGGACCCGAGACGCGCAGGATCGCCAGATCCTTCAGCGTCGAGTGGTGATCGCGCGCCGTCGCCTCCTGCACGGCCCGGATCAGCAGGCCCGACGTGGCGAGCAGCGCGACAGTGATCGCGACCTGGACACCAAGGAGAATCGTCCTGAGAGAGACACGCGAGCCCACGAGCCCGCGCTCACTGCTCTTCAGCGCCAACGCAGCGCCTCGCGTGCCGTGCAACGCCGGCGCCAACCCGAAAAGGACGGTCGCGGCAACGGCGATGAGCACCGCGAACGCGAGGACCGTCGCATCCGGTGTCACGGGCACGCCGGTCGCTCCGGGCATCATCAGCGTCAGGATGCGCGACGACAGCGCGGTCGCCAGCATCACGCTCAGGATCGCGGACGCGACGCCGATGCACGCGCTCTCGACCAGCAACTGGCGGACGACGCGCCCGCGGCTCGCGCCGATGGCAATCCGGACACCGATCTCGCGGCCGCGCGCGAACGCGCGCGCCAGCATCAGATTGCCGACACTCGCGCAGGCCAGCAGCAGCACCAGTCCGGCGCCGATGAACACGGTTTGCAGGGCCTGCGGCGCACCGAATGTCGTGCGCTCGACGCGCACGCCTCGGCCCTGATCGGTCGAACCATTTCGCAGCTGCGCGCCCAGAGCCGTCAATTCCGCGGCTGCGCGCGCGGGATCAACGCCCGGCGCCAGACGACCGGCCACCAGGAACCGCCCGCCCAGACCGGTCTTTGGCGGCTCGTGCATCATCTCGGTCGCCCAGCGCTCGTTCGGCCGGAATACGATCGCCGCTGCGAGTGGCAGCCAGAGATCGACGCGGCCAGGCTGCGTGCCCGTGAACGTCGGACTGGTCACGCCGACAATGCGAACGTCGCGATCCTCGATGCGATAGGTCCGTCCGATCACTCCCGGATCGGCGCCGAGTTCGCGCCGCCAGAAGCCATCACTGGCGACCGCGACCAGCTCGGGCGCATCGAAGAGATCCTCGGTCGAAAGGAATCCTCGACCGCGCTGCACCGGCACGCGCAGTACATCGAAATAGTTGCCACTGACCCACGAGACTGGAACGGACGGCTCGCCAAGGACGTTGGTTCCGGCCGCGCGCACCGCCGTAAAGCCAGAGAACGATTTCGAGTGCTCTGAAAAGTATCGCCAGGCCGTCAGCGAGAAGCCGGCGCCGCCCTGCGGCGTCTGCAGCCGCATGACTCGGTCGCTCTCCGGGACTGGCCACGTCCGAATCGCCATGGCGTTGAAGACCGTGAACAATCCAACATTCGCTCCCACGCCCATCGTCATTGTCAGAATCGCGACGATGGCGACGCCGGGGTTTCGGAGCCAGACGCGCACCGCGTAGCGAACGTCCTGCCACGTCGAGTCAATCCAGCGCGGAATCCAGGCTTCGCGTGCGTCCTCTCGAGCCAGGGTCACGTTGCCAAGTCCGCGACGGCTTGCGGCAGCCGCCTCTTCGCGGCCGAGCCCCGATGCTTCGAGCTGCGCCTGTCGCATCGCGCGATGGAGTTCCATTTCTTGCCGGAGATCGTCCGCGGAGGAGCGCGTCAGCAGATGACGAAGGCGGCGGAACAACGTGCCCATGCTGTACCTCTCGGAACGGCGATCAGGAAGACAGGACGAGCTGAATCGCGCCCACCATGCGATCGAACTCGGCCCGCTCGGCGGCGAGCTGCTTCCGGCCGGCGGTCGTCAGCGTGTAGTAACGCGCTCGCCGGTTGTTGTCGGAGGTGCCCCACTCGGCGCGGGCCCAGCCGTTCAGCAGAATCCGTTGCAGCGCCGGGTACAGCGCGCTCTCGCCGACCTGCAACACGTCGCCGGAGCTCAGCCGCAGGTGTTCGACGATGCCGTACCCGTGTTTTTCGCCGCCGGCGAGCGCCTTCAGGATCAGGAGCTCGAGCGTGCCGGGGAGGAGGTCGGACGGCGTATTGGTTAGTCCCATCAGTCGTTGATGGGAGTATACCATAGCCGTCATCCGTTCGATATGCGGCGCCGAACGGCGCGCCGCAGCGCGGCGATCAGGCCTGCGCCAACAAGAGAAAGCGTCGCCGGCTCCGGCACGGCCACGTCGCCAACCGGCGTATCGCCGAGTTGGAGGTTGAAGGCGACGCGCCACATACCATTCACGAGTCCATTCCAGTTGGCCGCGTTGTGCCAACCCGCGTCCGTTGTCGAATTCGTGAAGTGGAATTGCGTGTTGGGACTCGGATTGACCAGGCAGTCGACATTGAATGCCGCGCATCCCAGGCCCTCAGCCCAGCCAGAGGCCCAGGAGAGCATCGCGATGTAGCTCTGTCCGGCGGTCAGGGTGAGGTTCGGCGAGAATCCGTAGAAGCCATCGCTCGAGGTGACGCCGCTCGCGGAAAACAGCGGGCCTCCGGTCACGGCAGATCCGTTCCAGCTGTAGACGTACTCAGAGAATGTGTACGGTCCTGTTCCTGAGAGCTGCAGATAGAACGAGAAGCTGCTGAGAACGGTGTTGCTGGCTGTCGGTGTAAAGACTTCACCGAACGTCGGAACGTAGCCGAGACCGCCCGCATAGGGCGCCGAGTACGTGATCGGCGCGGCCTGGGCGGCCGATCCGGCAAGTGTGAGTGACAGAACGAGTGTGAGGCAGAAGCCGGATCCCTTCATTGTGCGCTCCTTGGTCTGGGGTTCAACGAACGCGGTCGTCGAGTCATACCTCCAATAGATGTACGAGCGTGCGGAATGCGGACACGATGACCTTAAGTCAGCCCCGGAGGAGATTTTCTGGCTCTAGCGCAGGATGAGCAGGACGAGATCGAACTCGGCATCGCCCGCCTTGGCGAGCCCGACCTCGTTGTGGCTGCCGAAGAACAGCCCGAGGCCTTCCTGAAAGGCGTGGTGCCCGGTGTACGGCGGCGTGTCGCGCTGCGCGCCGTCTACGAGCAGCCGTGCCGCTTTCATCGCGGGGTCATACATCAACTCGGTCAACGGCCATCGTCCGGTACGCGACACGCTTGCCGTCGCGCCTTCTCGAGGGACGACGGTGGAGTTGAGCTGAACGAAAGAGCCTCCGCCCGGCTCGAGGTAGAAGTTGAGATCGAAGCGCGATCCCGACGGGATGAGATCGAGATTGGCGAAGCCTCCGCCGTCCCGAACCTCGCCACGTGTGACGATCCGCCAGCCACGCCGCAGCGCGGCCTCGCGCTGCTCGGCAGTCAGCGGGTGCCAATAGATGTTCGTCCCCGGTCTTGCGATTCGCCAGGATGCCCTGGTCCCGCGCGCGCCTTGGAAGCGCTCGTTATCGGGCTGCCGGAAGCCGAGCGACAGCGGATCGACGGCGCCGTACTGGGCGATGAGATGGAATGAATCCACCGGCAGTGCGAGCTCCTGGGCATTCGAGAGGCCGTCGGCATCGCTGTCCTCGTCCTCATCCAGAACGGCGTCGTTGTCGCTGTCTGGCGAGGCGGGGTTCAGGCCGATCGCGGCCTCGAGGGCATCGGGCAGCCAGTCGCCGTCGTCGTCCCGGTCAAGGTCGATCTGCTTCAATCGGTCAATGACTCCGGCCGCACTGAGGCCCAAACGCGCGAAACCGCCGCGTTCTCCCTGCGTAGCCTCGCCGCTCATCGCGTGCGCCCATGTCTCGAGGGCGCTGTCGAGCGCGCCCGCTGCCGCGTCGAAGCGCCCGGCCGCCTGATGGACTCGTGCCAGCCCGCGATATGCGGCTGACACCAGAGGGTCGAGACCGAAGCGGCGAAACTTCGCGATCGCCATCTCGTAGTTGGCCTGCGCCTCGTCGATGGCTCCGCCATGCTGCTGTGCCCAGGCCACGTGGGAAATTGCGATCGCGACGAGAGGCGAGTTGAGATCAACCGCCAGACGCGTGATGCGCTCGGCTTCCTGGAATTGGCGGATCGCGTCCGGCCAGCGACCCTGACTTGCAAGCGAGGACGCAAGCTCCTCGAAGCTCCGTGCGACCTTGAGTTGGGCGGCGTCGATCGACGGCGGTTCGCCGGCCGCTGGCGTTGAGACGAGCGATCCGATCAATAGCGCGATCGCGACAGCGGTGACACCGGCGAGCCCGGCCGCCCACGCGGGAATGCGGCGCGTCAGGAATCCCCAGCGTCGCAATGGCTTGCCGCCCGTCTCTTCCCCTGAGGGCAAGACCAGCGCGCTGGTCAGCGCGCGCTGCATCTCACCCGCGCCGTGGAATCTCGCAGCTGGATCGGGCGCGAGCGCCCGTTCGACGACGTTGACGAACGGTCGGGGCAGGTCGGGACGGAGATCAGTGAGGGTGCGGCTGGTGCGGGCCATGTGCGCCTGGCGAAGCTCAGCCATCGTCGTTGCTGAGATCGGCGTCGTCCCGGTCGTCAGGAAGCAGAGCAGGACGCCGACGCTGTAGAGGTCGCTCTCCACGCTCGCGGCCGTTCCCGTAAAAAGCTCAGGCGCCATGCACAGCGGCGTTCCGGCAAGATCGATCGGCGCGTCGCTCGCGATCTCACGGCCGGCGCCGAGATCCATGAGTACGATCCGGCCGCCCTGCTCTCGGACGACATTCGCGGCTTTCACGTCGCGATGAAGCAAGCCTGCCTGGTGCACGGCGGCCAGCGCGCTGCACAGGTCGCCGCCGATGAGGCAGGCTTCCCGTGCATTGAACACACCTTGCGTGGCGACGATTTCGGCGAGGGTACGGCCCTTCAGCAGATCCATCCAGATGCCGACATGGTCCTCGGTCTGCTCTGCACCGAACACGGATACGACGTGCGGGTGACGGATGCGCGCGAGCCTTCGGGCTTCACTGAGCGTAAACGCTCCGCTGGCGGCCGGTGTGGGAATGAGCTTCAGCGCGACTTCGCGCGCGAGCCGGCTGTCCCAGGCTCGATACACGATGCTCGACGCGCCCTGGCCGATCTGTTCGAGCAAATAAAAGTGCGCCCAACGGCCCGCCGGTCTTCCCAGTGACGCTGGTGGCGGCGCACCCACCGTTTCGTGCAGGGTGTCGATGGGCGCCAGAGCTTCGCGATGCACGCGGCCGATGTCGTAGAGCGCGCGCAACTCGGCGAGGAGCGGCTCGTCCGAGGACCACACCTCGGGATCGACCGGCTCTCCGGCGGCGATCGCCAAAATCGCACGCTCGACCGATGACTCCTTAGCCATCGCGCATCATCGCAGCGAGCCGCGGCAGGGCGCGCTCCACGAGCTTGCGCGCGGCGTCAGGGGTCCGCCGGCCGAGCATCATGGCCAGTTCCGGGTAGGAATAGTTGAACTCGAGACGGCCGACGACGGCGCCGCGCTCGTCGTCGCTGAGCCGCTGAAGCGCGGCCTCGTACCTGGCGAGCACCTCGGCGCCGACCGCCTGCTCGAGCGGCGACGGATCCGACGCGGGTGCGGACTCGTCGAGCTCGTCCGGGGTCTGCTGGTCTTTCGAGCGCCGTATCTCTTCGCGCAGACGATTCCAGACGGCCTGCCTGAGGTAGGCCTGCAGACCGGCGTCGTGGGTGATGGCGAGATCCGGCAGGGCTCGAACGACCCGCACGATGGTGTCCTGCACGAGATCGTCCGTGTCCGAGAGGCGACGGCAATGGCCGGGCAGCCGGCCACGGATCCACTTCCTCAGTCGTGGCAGATATCGCCGAAGCAGTTCCTCGAGCGCCTCGGCATCTCCGGCCTGAGCCCGGGCCAACAGCGCCATCGAAGTGGACGTCATCGGAGCGGCGCCATTCTACCGGAACAGCCAACTCGGAGAGTAACGTGTCGCCTCTGGTGTATTCAGTCGAGCAACCGGTGATACCGGCCCATCCAGTAGGGCAGCAGGAAATACGCGCCGTCGTCCTCGCTCCGGCCGCCGCTGCCGCCGTCGAGACCATACGGATTGCCGTTCCATTTCTTCATCGGCAGCTCGTCGTAGGGCAGGACGACGAGCGCCTGGCGGCGGCTGAATCGATCGCTCATCGGATCGACCGGCACGTCGAGCCGGTGGGAGTTCCTGACGATCCAGTCGATCGTGTCCATCGGGATCTCCTGGAGTGTGCGCAGCGATTCGGGCCGATCGAACTCCTGTGCGCCGGTGCCGGCCGCGTAGATCACGTTCCAGAGCGGATTGCGCTCCGGCCGCTCGATCTGCCAGCTGCGCTCGAGGCTCTGACGGTAGACCTCGAGGAGCCGCGCGTCGGTCTCGTATGCGAGCAGCGGGTAGAACGACAGAAACGCGAGCTCGTCGTCGGAATGATTGATGTGCCCGGGCACCATGATCTTCTGGTTCCGCGTGAGCCAGTGATACTTGTGTGTGTTGACGAGATCGTCGTACGCCCGCTGATATTTCGCCCGGTACTCGGCCCGGCGGGTGAGGTGGAGCGCGACACGCAGGTGCGAGAGGATGTGCAGCGCCCGCAGCCCCGTCTCGTCCGGATCCGCCCAGATCGCATCCGGACCCCACCAGCCCCAGCGCGTGCGCTTTCCATCGGGACCCACGAGCTGATAGTTGTGATCCAGGATGTGGTTCGTGATCCGATCGATCACCGCCGAGAGGCGCCCCTTCTCCTCATCATCGGCGACGAGGTCGGAGTAGATCGGATAGACGAAATAGTGCCCGACGATCTCATCCGAGCTCGTGTCTCCCTTCCATCGCCACGCCTTGTCCGCTGCGTCGTGCCATTCGCCGTCTGTCGGCTGTTCGTCCGCGCCGACCTTGATGAACGAGCGGGCGGGGAAGCCGGGAATCCCGGTGATCGCTTCGAGCCGCATGATGGCCTGCATGCCCGTGCGCGCGTGCTCCCGCGCATCGGTGGCGCCCGTGACCCTGTAGCGGAAACACTCCGCCGCGACGTACATCGCGGTCCACAGGCCGTCGTTGTCGCTCGAGACCATCTGGTTCGTCGACAGGTTACCTGGCACGCGCAGGCGCGAGCTGGCCGTCAGCCCCCAGCGGTTGTGGCGTGACTGAATCCGGCTCACGAACGCGCGGGACTTCTCGTCGAGCGTCATGGGCGCGTACTCGATTCGCGCGAAGCCCTTCGGTGTTTCGAGCCAGATCGCCTCCCCTTCGAACCCGATGCCGGTCACGTTGTCGTCCGGCAACCAGCGGAGGCCGGCAAAGAACTCACGACTCTGGTCATTCCGGCCCACGCGCACCGCGCCTTGCGGCGTGCCGATCCAGACGACCGATGGCGATTCGGCGGCGACCACGGTGATCGCGGAAGAGGGAAGCGGAACGAGGGCCGCGCGAATCGAATCGAGTTGCCCGGGGTCCGCCAGCCGCTGCAGCCGGGTCTTGCCGGCCGTTATCCGTGCGAACTCGCCGGCGGTGTGAAACGTTCGCGTCTTCTGCCGATAAGTACGTTCCTGCACAGGGGCGGCCGAAACCGTCAGGACGGCCACCGCACAGGCCAACGAGAGAAACCCGCCCGCGACCGGGGCTCTCGGCATCACGCGCTTAGACTACTCCACACGCAACGCGACGATCGGATCGATCCGCGCCGCTCGACGGGCCGGCACGATCGCGGCGGTCAGGCCGACGGCCACGAGCAGCACGATCGCCAGAACGATCGCGATCGGATCGGTCGATGTGACCTGATGGAGCAGTGAGGACAGCTGCCGCGATGCGAGCCGTCCGGCGATCCACGCGGCGGGCACTCCGATCGCCAGTCCGGCCAGGACGATGCGGAGCGCCTGACCGGCGACGAGACGGCGCACGTCGGAACGGCTGGCGCCGAGGGCGACGCGAATGCCGATCTCCGAGGTCCGTCGCGCGACCGTGAAGGCCATCAGCCCGTAGAGTCCGATGCAGATGAGCGTAAGCGCCACGACGCCAAAGATGCTCGCGAGCGTCGCCACCAGCCGTTCTCGCACGAGCGCGGCATCCACTTCGTCGGAGAGCGTGTGCACGGGAGCCATCGGCACCTCGCGATCGATCGCCTGCACCGCGGCATTCACCGGCCGCAGGATGGCGGCGCTGTCGCCGGCGGTGCGAACGTGCAGGTACAGTTGCCCGAAGCCGGTGTTCGCCTGGAGGAAGGTTTCATAGACCCTCGGCGGCGTGGCGGTCCGCAGACCCGGGGTCCGGAATCCCTGACGACGCCGACGATGGTCAGCGGCGCACCCGGCCCTTTCATGCCGCGCCCCGGCCGCGCGCGCGTGACGCCGTGATCGGCCCCTAGCGGTTCGCGCCCGTTGAGGATCTCGCCCGCGAACGATTCGTTGACGATCACGACCGGCGCGGCGTCAGGCCGCAGGTCGTCGTCGGTGAAGTCGCGGCCTCTGACAATCGGATACCCCATCGTCGAGAAGTAGCGGGGATAGGCGATGCTCCCTTGCAGCATTTTCGGATCGCCGCCCGGCGGCATCGACACCACGAATCCAAGGTTGCTCTGACCAAGCGGCGACGTGCGCGCGAGGCTCGCGGACCGCACACCCGGAATGGCCTGGATGTGCGCCAGCAGATCGCGATACGTCTGATCGAGCGCCTGGGCGACGCCCGGCGCGCCCCGCTGGCCGCTCCCGCGCGGCTCGACGCGCACGATGACGATGCGCGCGGGATCGACGCCGCTCTCATGGCGATGGAGATTCTGCAGCGTGCGCACGAACACGCCGGCCCCAACCAGGATGACCACCGACAACGCCACCTGGATGACGACGAACGCGCGGCTGAGCCCGCGCCCGGCGCCGTCACTGCGCGTGCGTGCGAGCGCCAGTCCGCCGTAGGCGCCGAGATCCGTGCGTGAGACCCGAAGCGCGGGGGCGCTCGCAAACAGCAGCGCGGCGACGACCGAGACGGCCAACGTGAAGGCCAGCACGCGAAGATCCGGAGACAAATCGAGAACGACGGCCGCCTGGCCGGCGGTGGCGTAGGCGACGAGCGCCGGCGCGGCCCAGTAGGCGAGCGCGACGCCGGCGGCGGCCCCGAGACCGGCGAGCACGAGTCCTTCGACGAGGACCTGCCGCATCACGCGCGCGCGGCCCGCGCCGAGCGCGAGCCGAAGGGCGAACTCCGGGCGGCGCGCGGCCGAGCGCGCGAGCATGAGATGGCCGACGTTGGCGCAGGTGATGAGCAGCACCAGCCCGGCGACGCCGAGCAGAATGAACAACGGCTGGGAGAACTGCAGCCGCAGGTCCGAGAGTCCCGAGGCCGCCGGGATCACGGCCAGCCGTGTTTCCTCGAACTGCCCGGTGAACTTGTTCCGCATCCGCCATTCGGTCTCGGGCCCGCCGGCCAGCGCGTTGAGACGGACGGGCGCCCGGTCGAGCGGGACGCCGGGCTTCAGCCGGCCGAGCACGCGCAGCCAGGTGTTGCCGACTCTCGGGTCTCGAAGCAGGCTGCCGTTCGCCGGCAGCAGCGCCGGCTGCATCATCACGGGCAGATAGAGGTTGGGCGACGTGCCGACCTCAGTCCCGAAGAACTCCAGCGGCACGACGCCGACGATCGTGAACGGCAGGCCGCCCAGCATGATCGAGCGGCCCAGGATCGTCGTGTCGCCGCCGAAGCGCCGCTGCCAGTACAGATGACCGAGCACGGCGACCTGATGCGCCATGGGCGCGCGGTCGTCGTTCACATCGAACAGCCGTCCAACCGCCGGACGCACTCCCAGGAGCGGGAAGTACTCACCCGTCACAAGTTGTACGTCCATCGTCGGCTCGACGCGGCCGTCGATGGTGGCATCCAGGCGGACCGTCGAGTACGCCGCGAGGTCGAGGGCGCGGCCGTGATCCCGGAAGATTTCGTACTGCTGATAGGTGAAGCGGGCGGATGGGCCCCCCTGGCTCTGCTGTTCGATCGTGAACAGATGCTCGGGGTCCGCGACCGGCAGGAGCTTCCACATGACCGAATTGGTCAGCGTGAAGAGCGCGGTGTTGGCGCCGATGCCGATCGCGAGCGACAGGGCCGCCGCCAGCGTGAACCCTGGACTCTTTCGCAGGGTGCGCACGGCGTAGCGCAGGTCCTGACCTGCCTGTTCGAGCCGCGTCCATCCCCACTGGGCGCGCGCATCCTCGGCGGCGAGCGTCAGGTTGCCCAGCTCACCCGGGCGCGCCATCGCCGCGAGCGATCGCAGCTCGTCCCGCATGTCCCGATCGGCCGCGCGGCGCCGCCACGGCAGCAGATATCCCAGTCGTTTGAAGAACATCATGAGGCGGCTCCTGCGGGCGGCTTCAGCACGCGTCCCACGGCGCGCACGAAGTCGGTCCATTCCGAGGTTTCCTCATGCAGGCGCTTGCGGCCGGCCGGTGTCAACCGGTAGACCCTGGCGCGGCGGTTGTGCTCCGACGTCTCCCACCTGGCGCTGATCCAGCCCTTGAGCTCCAGCCGCTTCAGCGCCGGATAGAGCGATCCGAACTCGATGTTCAGCTTGTCGCCCGAGTTGTCGCGGATCGCGCCGGCGATCGCGTACCCGTGGAGCGGGCCGAAGAGCAGAGTACGCAGGACGAGCAGGTCGAGGACGCCGTAGAGCGGTTCCATATTCAGAAGGACTCTATATCAAGTCTGACTATATAAGACGCCGGCGCCACGCGGGCGGTTGGCCGTCACGATAGGACGGCCTGCCTTGAGAGGTTTGTCTGCGCCGCGTATCGTCCCGGGCGTAGAATCCTGCCAGATCGGCCCACGATCCGCCCGTCCAGCGGGAGGGGAACAGACCATGAAGACCAAACGCCATTTCCATCACCCCGGATCGCGAATGTGGCTTCCGGTGATCTCGCTGCTCTTGCTGAGTTCGTCCCCGACTGCCGGGCAACAACGGGAGGTTGCGACTGGCCCTGTTGTCAATTTCTGCAGCGTCTTACCCCCCAACGTCACGCGGCCTGGCAGCTTTGACATCAAGCCGACGCTGCCGTACGGCACGAGTTCATGTCCCAACCTGTTTCGCGTCCGGTGGGTGGGCGCGACGAACAATAACGTCCACTCACTCCCTTCGAGAGCCGGTGGTGGATATGACGCAACATGCGGCAAGACGGTGATGCGGCAGATCGTTCATCAGGAAAATCTAGACACCGCAACCGGCACTACCCACTTCACACTGGTTAGTGACAAAACGAGCGGCTGCAACGGGCCCGTCAGGGTAAACACAAAGGACGGCCTCAAGGACATCTGCTTTTGCGGCACGGTTTCTGCTGCCCTCGAGAAGGGTCCGAATTACCGTGTGTACGTCGGATGCGTAGTCAACGCATCGTCCAGCGGCAAGCCGGAACAGTGCGGGTTTCATACCTGGACGGACGATAAGAAATGATGGCGGGTCCTTGCTTCGAGTGACGTCGCGGTGACCGCCGGCTTCAGAGCAACTCGCTCAGTTTGTTCCTGATCACCGCCGGAACGTTCGGTTGCTGCGCGATCCGGTCCGCGAAGGTGCCATCGTCGGCGGCCGTCAACGGGTCGAGCTTGACGGGTTTCAGGACGGTCGAGAGCGGAGGCGCCGCCTTCTCGAGCGCCTGCGGGAACCGATCGGTCCCGCTGAGATCGTCCGGCGCGTCGAGCGGCAGCCGCGGCGCGAACTCGACGCCGCAGTCCGTGATCTCGTCGAGCGCAATCGTCCACGCCGGCCGCCGGTTGGCGTCGAGCTGCCGGCGCGCCAGCCGGTTCGGGTCGGGGTGTTCGATCTCCTTCGCGAGATCGGCGATGTCTTGGAACGCCTTCTTGAGGCGCGTCGTCGCCTGGGCGAGCGTGACCTGCCCGACGTCAGGATCCGATGTCTCCTGTTTGAGAAAGATCTGCCGGTTCGACTGACCGACGCGGACCGCCTCACTGCCCGGCGAAAGCACCTGCATGATCTTCGTGAGCCCGTACCGCGCGATGCCGTTGATCATCACGAGGTGGATGTCGGTTTCCTTTGCCTGGATCAGCGCATCGTAGGGATCGCCGGTCGTGCCGTCGATCACGAACAGGTCCGCCAGCTTGCCGGCGCCAAGCGTGCCGAGCACCTCCTGCCAGTTCAGAATGCGCGCCGCCGTGCTCGTCGCCATCGCGACCACGTCACGCGCCGAGAACAGGCCGTCGAGCGCGTGCTGACTGTGCAGCCACGCGACCTTCAACTCGCCGAACAGGTTCTTGCTGCCGGTTGGCGACCAGTCGCTGCCCAGGCCGATTCTGACGCCGGCCGCCTTCGCCGCGGCCACGCGCGCGGTATCGCCGTACAAGAGGAAATTGCTGAGCGGCGACCAGACAATGGAACAGTTGTGATTCGCGAGCACGTCGAAATCTTCCGGCAGCAGACCGGCCGCGTGGATGCCGCAGAACACCTTGGTCAACGCCCACTCGTCGGGCGCGACCTCGAGCGTGAGGAAGTGCTTGCGAGCCGTGGACATCGGCTGCGAAGGATCGGTCAGCCCCTCGCTCAGGTGGAGAAGAAAGCAGCTCTGCTCCTTCTTCAGCCGGGCGAGAAATGACTTCGCGTCCTTGGCCTCCAGATCCGGAATGCGTCCCTGGGCCTCCGGCAATGCCGGATCGTTCGTCTGCTCGACGTTGCGGACGATGCCGCGGTAGAAGCGTTGAATGCCGGCGTTGCTCGACAGCTTGACGCCCTGGCTCGTCGTCACGCCGCCCAGCAGGCACTTGCATTCGATGTAGCGAACGAGCGGCGCGAGCAGCGGAAACTGCCCGTCCTCGTCCTGATACTGGCCCATCACGGTCATCGGCCCGCTCACGAGCGGACGGTAATCCTTGTGGTTGGGCCACTCGCCGCGATGCGTGAAGCGTTTTGGCACCGGCGACCACAGCGGCAGCGCGTTGTAGCTCAGGTGGTTGTGCAGCTCGATCAGTCCGGGGAACATCGTCCCGTCCGTCTCGACCAGCGGCGCGGCGTCGAACCCGGCCGGCGGCGCCTGCCCGCGACCCTGGATGGCGACGATGTTGCCCTTCGCAATGTAGACGATCGCATCGTCTCGGACGGTGAACGTATCGTTCATCGTGACCACTCGTCCTGCGAGCGCGAGCGGTGCGCCCGTGAGCGGATCGACCGGGCCGGGCTCGCGTGCCGCCGACAGCGGCGCCGCGTTGACCGATCCCGTCAGCGGATACCAGGTGCGTTCGTGCTTCATCAGTTCGTCTCAGGCGGACGCCCGCCCCTCCGACAGCTACACCGGCAACCCAAACGCATCGACGGCGACATCGTCCCCGGTCTCGTTCTTCGCGCCCACCAGCCGGCCGTCCTGATAGCGGTAACGAAGAAACTGACCGTGCTCCGCCGGCGGCGTCAGCTCGAGGCTGACTCTGTCGTCGGGGGACGGGCGTTCGCAGCAATTATTGTGTCGTGGCGTGGCGGCTCGGCCCCACGAATCGTCGCCGACGTAGACGGGCGCCAGGGCGGGCAGGTCCCACCGCGGAATCCGCGTGTAGTCGACTTCCGTGAAGTACGCGCCGAAGTTTGGTCCGGTGGCGTCGCCGCCCGGATCTGGTGACACGATCGTCCGCAACGTGGTCACGGCATCACGCCACCCGGTGAGCGCTGCGTCCTCACCGGTCGACTCCCGATCCACCGCGGCCGGATGCGCCAGTTTGAACACGGGAATGGCGCTCACGGCCGGGTTCGAGGCGGCCCACAAGTCGTAGGCGGCGTGCGCGACGCCGCCGAACGCGACGATCGCCTGCAGCCCGCCGCCGGCGAGCAGTCCGTTGTAGAGCGCGTGACGCGCCGCACGAATCGCGGCATTCTCCCGCAGGATCTTGAGGCCTCTTGTTTTCTGCGACGGACGCAGCGCGATCGCGAAGCCATTCACCAGTGCGTAGGAACGCGTGAGTCCCAGCTTCGTCAGGAACCCCTGGGTCTTCTGCCCGGAGTCTCCGATGAGCGACCGTCGTGCAAACGGCAAGCACTCACTCGGGCCGGGATCGGACGCGACGGCGAGCACTCGCGCGCTCCCGTCGAGCCGGCCACGATAGAGCACTGGACCGAAGTCGTACCAGAAGGTTTCCGGATCGCCGACTTCGGCCCGGTAGTCAGGCGTCGCTTCGATCACGGCCTGCATCGCGCCGCTGGGTCCTGGATCCGACTGCGCCATCTCCGCCGCCGGAATCGGGATCAGGACGCGCCGATCGAGCCGCAGCGCACTCCCATCCACGGTCCCTGTCAGCACGGTGCGGTTGACGATCTTCAGATCGACGACGGAGCCAGGCGCGGTGCCGTGCAGTTTCTTCGCGGACGGATCGCCGGCGATGGTCCACTCGGCGTCGTCGATCCTGAGCGTGCCGGCCGTCGCCGACGGCATGCGGAGCGTCGCCGGACCGACGTTCCCCCCCGCGCGCGTGGCCGTGAAAACGCCGGCCGCCTGGATCGTCGATGGTGCGGGCATGAACAGCTCTGGCGCGCTACTTTCCTGGGGAGACCGTGCTGGGGAAGCTTAGGCTAGCACGGGCCGGGCGAGCGGGAGCCAGCGCCTTCTTCTCAGGCGCCTCCGGGCTTGACCACCCCAGACAAGAAGAGTTAGATCACCACGGCTCCTCCTCAGATCTCCGGGAAACGTACTGAGAAATTTCCGGAGCCCGCAACAACGTCTCGACAGGAGGGCATCCATGAAGACCTACAGAAGTTATCTGCTCCTGGCGGCGGCGATCGCGCCGCTGGCGCTGGTCCCGATATTCAGCAATCCCGTTCGCGTGGACGCCCAAGGCAACGGCAACGGTCCCGCGTTCCCTGATCCTGCGGCGCTGCGGCCGTTTCAGCTGCGACTGTGTGACGCAAACGGAATACAGGGATGTGAAACAAACGGGCAGACTAACCAGTTCACCGTGCCGGTCACATCAAAGGATGGCAAAGCGGTGCTCCGGCTGGTCATCGACTACGTCTCCGGAGACTGCCTGATGGGTTCCAACGGTGTCGCGACCAAGCTCCTGCTCGAGACGGTCGCGGATGGCACGTTTGCAACCCACTCGTTCGTACCAGTCACCACGGTCTCCGCTGAAGCGGTCATGGCGCAGGCCACTCGCCTGTATGCCGACCCGGGCTCGACGGTACGTTTTGCTGGCGTCGTGGTGAACGACCACCATATCTGCCGGACCACCGTCTCGGGTCATCTCGCAATCCAGTGAGAGACCTTATCTCAGTGACTCGATCAACACACACGCTCGGGTGAGGGCGGCGTCCGAGTCGATACGGCGCGCATACTCCTCTCGCCGTCCGCGGCCATCGCGATCGGCGAGCAGGCCGCGAATCGCGGCCTCGACGCGTCGCGCGCGGTAGGCGGTCTGCGGAAGGCTGCGGCCGAGCCCAAGCTGTTCGATGCGCCAGCCGTTGTCGAACTGGTCGTGGCCGTTCGGGACCACGAGGTGCGGCATCGCCGCCTTGATGGCCTGCGCCATCGTCCCGATGCCGCCGTGATAGACGAGCAGGGCCGCGCGCGGCAACAGCGCGCGGAAGGGGAGGTAGCCGAAGGCCTTCACGTGCGGCGGAAGATCCGCGGGAACTTGATCGACGAAGTTCGTGACGAGCATGGCGCGGTGGCCGAGCGCGCGGGCGGCGGCGACCGATTCTTCGAAGTACCGGTGCAGCGTCGCGGCTGCCGATCCAGGCGTGAAGACAAGCGGCGGCTCGCCGGCCTGTAGAAACGCCTCGACGTCCGGCGGCAGCACCGCCGGTCCTCCCGCATCCCACAGAGGAAAACCCACCAGGTGCGTGTGCGCGGGCCAGTCGGGCTGCGGCGCGGCGAACCACTCGGGGAAGAAGCCAATCACGAGCTGTGGCGAGTGCATCCACCGGTAGAGGACCCGGCTGATCGGCGCGAGGCGCAGGCACGCGCGAAACTCGTTGACCGGCCGTTTGAGCGCGCGATCGATGACCAGCCAGTCGGCCAGCCGAAAGAACGCGCGCTTGAACCACATCGGCTGGGACGCCGAGATGCGCACGTTGCCCGACATCCCCTGATCCACGAGGCTCCGGATGATGCTCGGCTGCAGGTGAACCGTCGCGAGCGGGACGCCCAGCCGCTCGTGTGCGATGCGCGCGCCGAAGGCCAGACCCGACGCGGCGACGACGGTGTCGGCATCGGCGTGCCGTTCGATGTGGTCGTAGACGAGCGGAATCGATGGCACGATGGCCCGCTCGGCGACGACGGAGAATCCCTTGCGCGGATGCCAGAGGTCGGGATCGGCGATCGCCTCGCGCGCGGCTTCAACCGTGCCGAGGGGCAGGAACCCGAGTCCTTGTGCCGCGATCAGCTCCTGGAACAGCGGATTAGTGACGACGGTCGCCCGATGCCCGCGGGCCTGGAGCGCGAGGCCCAGGGCGATCATGGGATGGACGTCCCCGGCGCTCCCGATGGTCGGCAGCAGGACTTTCACGCGAAATCGTACATCGCTGGTCCAACTGGCGCGACCCTTACCGATCCTGGGCCAGACGCCGGCCGCCCTTTGCGCCTCCACACGCGCCGCCGTTCGACAGCGTCACGTTCTGTCGTTCCACGTCATCGGCAGCGTCTTTGCACGTTCGCGACTCGTCTTCCCTGTCCTGTCCAGAAGGAGTCGCCGTGAACAGCCTGAACACCCTGAAGAGCCTGCTCTGTGTGATCGTCGTTGCGGTGCTGACGCTCTCGGTGCCGGTCGGCGCCGCGATTCAGTTGACGCCGATCGTCAGCGGACTCTCGAGCCCGCTGTTCGTCGGCCATGCCGGAGACGGCTCCGGCCGGCTGTTCATCGTCGAGCGGGGCGGTGTGATCAAGGTCCTGCAGCCGGGGTCGAGCACGCCGACGGTGTTTCTGGATATCACGAGCAGAGTGCTGTCGGGCGGCGAGCGGGGCCTGCTGGGCCTGGCCTTTCATCCAGACTATGAATCGAATGGCCGTTTCTTTGTCTTCTACACCAGGAGCGGCGCAACAGCGGGGGACATCGTGGTGGCGGAGTACGGCGTGTCCGGCAACCCGAACGTCGC
>Ga0111539_10000399_pt1 | contig 54028 bp, 42 predicted proteins | sample RhiMethybrSRZTD1_FD_79667 | JGI IMG/M metagenome (GOLD analysis project Ga0111539, IMG submission 79667) | Populus rhizosphere microbial communities from Tennessee, USA - Rhizosphere MetaG P. TD hybrid SRZTD1 (version 2) (version 2) | ecosystem: Host-associated > Plants > Roots > Rhizosphere >... | reverse complement strand
TCGCGGCCCGTCCAGCGGCCGCCCTGTTTCACGAGCTTCGGTCCGCGCACGACGAGCTGGTTGTCGTGACCCGTGCCGGACACGTAGCGCAGCTCGGCGTTCTCGACGACGATGCGGTCGTCGAGCGGCGACAGCCACATGCGATCGCAACGCAGCACTTCGAGGCCGTCGCGCACGACCGTGACGCCGCCCTCGAAGTAGAGGTAGCGCAGCATGTCGATGCCCTGCTCGGTCGTGCGCGTCGTCGGCAAACCCTCGGGGCGGCCCACGGCGAGCAGCGTGCGGTCGAGTCGGGCGCGGATCTCTTCGGGGGACAGGCGGCGGCGCGGATCGGGCGGCGCGATGTCGCGGCGCGGCAGACCGGGCTTCGAAGGCGTGTCGCGCAGGGCCTGCTCGGCTTCGCGATCGACCAGGATCAGCGCGTTCGTGCCGCGCACTTCGAGCTTCAACCCCGGAACGAAGAAGCGAAAGCCGCTGAGCAGGTGGGTCTCGACGAAGTCCTCGCGCGGCTCTCCGAGCGTGCGGTAGCCGTCGTAGCCGTAGCTGAGGTCAGGCGCCGACGACGGACCTTGCTTCTGGCCGGCGGGTGGCGGCGGCTGCGGTTCGGCCTGCGCGGGCGAAACGCTGCCGAGTGCGACGGAGCAGGCTGCGGGCAGCCAGTACGGCAGCCGCGGCTTCACCGGCCCGATCCCTGGGTCGGGTTCTTCTGCGCGAAGCTGCCGTGGTGGAGATCGAACGACCACGTCTCGTAGTTGACCTCGATGCGAGGCGCCGTCAGCGTGCGACCGTTCGGCAAGGCGACCACGGCACCGTTGGGATCGCGCGCAATGAGCCGGCTGAACTTGAGGTCGAGCTCGAGCGCGCTGGTCGTCGCGGTCATGCCCGACCATTCCACCTTCACGTTGTTCCACAACGCGCGCGCGATCTCGTTCTTGCCCTGCCGCTCCATGACGAAGGTCTCGGCCTCGAAGTGCATGCCGTCGGGATCTTCGCTGCCGTCCTCGCACAGGCCGTGGGCTTCCACGGGACCACGGCACACGACGCTTTCGGGAAGGACTTCGATGTCGCCACGGCAGACGGCCTGCAGGTGCGACAGCGGGCTCTTCTTGCCGGGTTCGTGCACCGTCACGGTCGGCAGCAGGACCGTGGGCCGACCGTCGAACGTTCGCAGCGCTTGCAGGCGAACGTCTTGCTCGCCGTAGCGGAACACACGCACTCTCGCGCCGCGCGTCGTGAGGACGCGCCCTTGATCCGTGCGCCGCACTTCGGCCGGCGTGCCGAGGTCGGGATCGCCGAAGAACACGCCTGCTTGCGCGCCCTCCGAGAGCAACAAACGCTTGCCGTGCCCCTCGATGAGGCCCTGCTGCTCGTCTTGCAGGCGGAAGTTCTCGACGTCGTCGACGATGACCCAGGGTCTTCCGAACGCGTGGAACGAGACGTCGGCGAAGACGCTGCTCGATGCAGCCGTGTGCATCTGCTGCGCCTCCTTGGACACCGCGAATGGCAAGAGCCGCAGGCGGGCTGCATCGCAGGATGCCGTCGTCGGCGCGCCGCTCTTGTTCTCGAACTTCGCGTTCATCACGGGCCGCTGGCCGTCGATGGCCGTGGCGTCGACGAACACGGCGCTCGAACCCAGGTGGTGCACGTCGATCCGGGGGCCGGTCACGGCGAAGCGCTTCTGAGGCGCGCGCGGCGGTGCGACGACGATGTCGAGAGACGGCAACGCGTGCCGTTCGGGCAGGTCACCCCAGAGACTGCTCGCGTCGGGTCCCGAAGCGCCGAGCAGGCTCAGCGACTGGGGGCCGATCTGCAGCAGGCGAGGTGCCTCCGCGTGCACGGTCTCGTCGCGGCGCACGATCGTCGTGCGCGCGGGCAGACCCGCGACGTCGAGTGCTTGGACCTCCTTGTTCTCGATCGTGGCTTCGAGCCGGCGCACGCCCGTGAGGTCGATGCCATGCTTCGTGAGGCGTCCCGCGATCTCGGCCGCCGGAGCTCGCAGCCACAGGCGCGTGCGTTCGTCGCTGCGTTCACCCGAGCCTTCGATCTGGCGTTCGATCCGGGCCGCGCCCTGGCCGTGCAGGCTCATGCCACCTTGCTGCAGGTCGTAACGATGCGATCGCCACGGCGCGGTCGGATCCGCGAAGTCGGGTGTGGGACCGAGGCGCAGCAGCGCGGAATCGGCCGTCCTGCGCAGCCAGAACCCGTCATTGCCGTTGGCCACGAGGTCCGCTTCGCCTTGCTTCGTTGCGCGTTGCTCGATGCGCACGTCGCCGAAGCCGCGCGCGATCGCGTGCTTCGAACCCTCGGTGCCGAAGACCTGCACTCCCTTCGATGCCTCGAGCTTCTGCGACGCGCTCTCGAGGCGCGAGCCGCCGTCGAACGCGACGACACGCAGGCGGTGCAACGGCCCGAGCGTCCACTCGGGAAACCCGAACGCGCGATGCAGCGGCCCGACGAGATCGCCGGGGCGCACGAGGTGGATGCGTTCCGGCGAGACGCCCGTGAAGAGTTCCTTCTGCTTGCTGCCCGCGCCGGCCATCGTCTGCTCGACGCGCGACTCGCCGCCGTGAGCGGTCACGAGAAACGCCTCCCCGAAGAGGCCCGGCTGGACCGTGATCTTCGGCGTAGTGAGCCGGCCGCCGGCCACGTCGACCGACGCGGGCGCGCCGGTCACCTGCAGGCGCCGCCACACGAGCTCGTTGTGTTCGCGGCCGTCGACGTTCTGCTTGCCGCGCAACAACCAGCCCGTGAAGTGGTCGCCGTGGATGTTGGACAACACGCTGCTGCCGTCGCCGGGGGCCGCCTGCGCGATGCCGTACCGCGACATCGAGACGCCGCGCTGCAGGTCGAGCTGCACGCCGTCGGAGAGCGTGATCTGTGCCGTGCCGCTCGGCACGTCCTCGACATAGTGCATGGGGCCTCGAGCCTGCACGACGGCCCCGTGCGTCTCGAGCACGGGCTCGCGCAGGATCGTGATGTCGGCTCGCTGCATCGCGCCGCCCTGATCGCGCGGCAGGATGGCCAGCAGTCCCTTGCCACGCAGCGTGCCGCTGGTCCTGCCATGGTGCTTGCGACTATCGGCGTCGTGCTGGGGTTCGTCGCGAGCGCCGCCGACCACGAGCTGCACCGGTTGGTCCGCGGCCGTCTCGATCCGCATCTCGTTGTCGCCCACCTTCACGCGCGCGTCGCCGAGGTCGAGTCGCAAGCCCGGCATCTTGCTGTCTTCGAGCGTCACGAACACGGCGTCGCGCAGGTCCACGTCCTTGTCGCGCCGCAACTCGGGCTTGCCGTTGGCGTCGCGGCCGAGCTCGACGAAGGCCTGGCGCGCGAACAGGTTCGCCGCGTGTTTGCCATTCTCGAACAGTTTCACCTCGACGCCGTCGAGCTGTTGCCGTCCCGCTTCGATCGGCTGGCTGTCGCGCGCTTCCAGGATGTAGGTCTCCTCCTTCCTCTCGCGGCCATCGGGCAGGGCAATCGTGCGGTAGTGGGGGAGGTAGAGGTGGCCCATCTGCGCCACGGTCGCGCCAAACCTGCCCTGCTTCACTTCGATGCCGGTATCCGGGGGACGCGTTGGCTCCGTGTCGGCGCGCGGTCCGTTGGCCTTCACGGCGTCTTCGTCGCCGATGGCCACCAGCAGCACCGCGATGCCGATCGCGAGCAGCACCAGGAACGCGAGGAAGCGCCTCACAGCTGGCCTCCGCGCTGCAGGATGTCCTGCCACCTCCCCTTCGCGATCAGCAGTTGCTCGATCACGTCGCGCGCGGCGCCGAAGCCGGCGGCCCGCCGCGTCACGAACTGTGCTTCGGCGACGACCTCCGCGCGCGCTTCGGGCACCGTCGCCGCGAAGCCGACCTGACGCAACACGGCCAGATCGAGCAGATCGTCCCCGACGTAGGCGATGCGCTGCGGGTCGAGACGCTGGCGCGCGAGCATCTCCTGGAACGCGGCGGCTTTGTCGGTGCGGTTGAGGATCACCTCGTGCACGCCGAGGTCGCGCGCGCGGCGCTCGACGATCGCGCCGCCGCGTCCCGACAGGAAGCCCGAACGGCCACCCGAGCGGTGCCAGTAGACGAGCCCGGCCGCGTCGTGCACGTGGAAGGACTTGTACTCGTTGCCGTCGCGATCGAAGTGGATGCGGCCGTCGGTCAGCACGCCGTCGACGTCGAGCAGCAGGAACTCGATGTTGGCAAGCGTCGTGCGCTCGGGGAGCGGCCGACCGGGCACAGGTGCGTTCGCCATCATCCGATCTTGAGATTCAGGAGATCCTGCACGTCGAGCAGGCCGAACAGCCGGTTCTCGGCGTCGACGACCGGCAGCTGGTCGACCGCGAACTGGTGCATCAGCGCGAGCGCCTCGAGCGCGAAGGTATCGGAGCGGATCGAGCGCGGGTTGCGCGTCATGACCTCGTCGATGCGGCCCGAGAGCGAGCCGACGAGTTGTTGTTCCTTCGGTTTCTGGAGCCCGCGTTCGATGAGCCGGCGCAGGTCGCCATCCGTGAACAGGCCGACCAGCTTGCCGTCGCGATCGACGACGCTCGTGGCGCCGGGCCGACCCGGTGTGCCGGTCATCACTTCGATGGCCTGCATCACGTTGACGCCGCTCTGCACGGTCGGGTTGCGATTGCCCGTGCGCATGAGCTCGGAGACCTTCATGAGGCGCCGGCCGAGGTCACCTCCGGGGTGGAAGCGCGCGAACTCGTCGGGCCCGAAGCGGCGGCCTTCCTGCACGACGAGCGCCAGCGCGTCGCCGAGGGCCAGCATCGCAGTCGTCGACGCACTCGGCGCGAGCCCGAACGGACCCGCCTCGTCGATGCGGCCCAGCTCGAGCACGAGGTCGCTGTGCCGGCCGAGCGTGCTGTCCGCACCCTGCGTGATCGCGACGAGCGGAACGCCGACGGCCTTCACGTGCGGCAGCATCACGAGCAGTTCCTGCGTCTCGCCCGATTTCGAGAATGCGAGCAGCAGGTCGCCCGAATCGACGCGGCCGAGATCGCCGTGGATGGCCTCGGCCGGGTGCAGGAAGATCGACGGCGTGCCCGTCGAAGCGAACGTGGCCGAGACCTTCTGCGCGATGAACCCGGCCTTGCCCATGCCGGCCGTGACGACGCGCCCGCGCAGCGCGAGGATCATGTCGAGCGTCTTGAGGAAGGCTTGGCCGAAGCGCTCCGCAACCTGCCGCACGGCAGCAGCCTCTTGTTCGACGATGTCGCGAGCCCGTGCGATCCGTGGATCCATGTGGGCGCAGAGAGTAGCACAGGAGGCCTCGCGGCAGGCACAGAGCTCAAGGCGCAAACAGCAGAAGGCGCTCGTCCGCGACGCCGATCCGCACGGCGCTCGCCTGTGTCGTAATGCCCTCGCCGTCCATCGCGCAGGCCACGGGCACCGACGGGACGATCGTCGCCGCCGAGCAGCGCACGAGCCGTACGCGAGGATCGAGCAGATGGCGCCGGCGAAGCAGGCGCAGCAACAGGGCCAGCGTGCGCGCGCGCGAGGTCGAGGTGACGGCGAGCACGTCGAACAGGCCGTCGTCGATTCGCGCGTCGGGCGAGAAGTCGAGTCCGCCGCCGACCCTGCCGCCGTTGCAGCACGAAGCGAACAAGAGAGGCCGCCGTTCGTCGAGCGGCGCGTCCACGCCGTCGAAGTGCAGCGCGCAATCGACGATGCGCTGGCGGCGCAGCGCCTTCAACGTCGCGGCGAGATAGAGCCACCGGCCGCGCAGCCAGCGCGTTCTTGCGGCCGCGATCGCGACTTCGGCGTCGAAGCCGAAGCCGAGGTTGTTCACGAACCGCCGGTGCAGACGGCCACGCTCGCAGTCGATGTCGGCAACGCCGACGTCGACCGTGCGCAGTGTCGCGGTTCGCAGCCGCGCGACGAGCGCTCTGGGATCCGCGGGGAACTGCGCGTTGGCCGCGAAGTCGTCGCCGCTGCCGGCCGGCAACACCGCGAGCGGCCCGAGCCTGCCGTCGCGTGGCACGAGCCCGTTCACGACTTCGTGCACGGTGCCGTCGCCGCCGACGACCACGATCGGCCCCGTGGCGTCCGCCGCGAGCTGTTGCGCGTGCCCCTTGCGCTCGGTGAACGAGATCGTCCATGGCAGACCGCTGTGGTCGAGCTCCCTGCCGAGCAGATCGGCCCTGCGCCTGCCGCGACCGTGGCCCGCCCGCGGGTTGGCGATGATCAGCAATGGTCCCTGATTCGATCCGTCGAGGTCGCGCGGCATCGCCGGGCGCAGCATACTGCGGCGCCTCGTCGTGACCGATAGCAGGCAGAGCCCAACGTCGCGCGCGCGCAGAACAGCGCTGGTCACGGGTGCGTCGAGCGGCATCGGCGCGTCGCTCGCAGTCGAACTGGCCGGTTCGGGTCACGCGGTGGCGCTCGCCGCGCGCGATGTCGAGAAGCTCGAACGCGTCGCCGAACGCATCCGGCAACAGGGCGGCGAAGCGATCGCGATCCGGTGCGACGTGACGGACCGCGCCGCGGTCACACGTCTCGTCGATGAAGCCATCGCGGCGTTCGGATGGCTCGACGTGGTCGTCGCGAACGCTGGCGCGTATCAGCGCAAGCCGGCCACGGAGCTCACGCGCGCCGATTTCGATGCGGCGTTCGCGGTCAACTTCTTCGGCGTCGTGCATCTCGTCGAAGCCGTACTGCCGCGATTGCTGACAGAAGGCTCGGGTCACCTCGTGTTCGTGACGTCGTTCGACGCGAGGAAGCCGATGCCGCACGACGGCGCCTACGCGGCAGCCAAAGCGGCTGTGTCCACGTATGTCGCGGCGTTGCGGCAGGCGCTGCACGGCCGCGGCGTTCACGTCTGCACCGTGTTCCCGGGGCGCGTCGACACGCCGATGACCGCGCAACTGCGCGTGCCGGCCATCTCCGCGAAGATCCCGCCGGCCAGGGTCGCGAAGGCGATCCTGCGCGCGATCCGCCGCGGCAGCCCCGAAGTCGTGGTGCCCTGGCATTGTCGCCTGTTGCTCTGGGCCGACACGCTCTCGCCGCGGCTCGGCGACTGGCTCGTGCGCGTGTTGGGTCTCGACGGCCGCGAGCAGTTGCCTTGAGCGCGCTCGCGGGCGCCACTAAGCTGCGCGTCCGTGAAACTATCCGTCACGCCGCCTCGGCACCGCTTCCTGCGTCGGGTGCACATCGCGGCCGTGCGCGGTCCTTCGACCCCGTTGCTCGATCACGCGCTGCGCGGCGTCGAGCACGCGATGCGCGATCAGGGGCACGGGTGGACGACGACGCCAGATGCAGAGACGGATGCCTTCATCACGACGGCGCGGTTGCACGAGCCGGTGTCCTGGCGTGAAGCGCCGCTGTTCACGGGCCGCAAGCGGTTCGGCCTTGCCGGCAAGCCGTCGACCTACACGTTCGTGCAGGTGACGCCGCTGCAGCTGCAACAGCTGCTGCGCGAGTTCGACGCGGCGCTGGCCAGGAGCCCGATCGATCCCGCGGACTTCTCGTATCCGGGCCTGTCGGCGAACGCATGGCAGGTGCTGTGCGACCAGGGTCAACGCGGCGGCGCGATGATGTGCGTGGCGCGGCTGCTGCAGGCGCAGAGCAAGAGCCTGCGCGTCGTCATGATCGTCGGCGCGGACGCGGTCGAGGCCGCCTACTTGTTCGACCTCGCGGGGGCCTACCCGCGCATCGATGCGCGCTGTCCCGAGGGCCTGCTCGCGAACATCGGCATGCGCATCGCGACCCACCTGAGCACACAGGAGGTGACGACCCACGAGGTCACCGCGGAACCGATTCCGCGCGCGTTGTGGCGCCGGTCCAAGGCTCGTCTCGCGATGCTGCGGATCTCGCGCGAGCTCGGCACGCGCCAGTTCTTCACGAAGATGGTGCGCATCGCGGATCTGGTCGACGTGCCGTCGATCACGGGCGCCGTGGCACAGCAATACAGCGAGGGGTGCTTCGGCACGTGGGATCCCGTGATCGGGGCGCAGCTCGTGACCGTGACCGGCAGCAAGCATCCGGTCGTCAAAGCGGGCCTGCTCGAAGACGACCTCGCCGTCATCACGGGCGTGAGGCACGACGGCCGAGGTGCCTGCGTGCGCCCCGTCGAAGGTCTGCGCAACGATCCGCCTTCGTCCGAAGCCGTCGAGTTCGAGTCGATCGACCAACAACTGCCGCGCCGGCGGCCCGACGCGAGCTTCGGCATCGGAGTCGACGCGCCGGTCGTGCGCAGCAAGCTGCATGGGCATCGTGGCGTCGTCGCCTTCGACCCGCGCACGGTCGAATACGTGCCGCTCGACCCGCCGTTCTTCGACTATCTCGTGTCGTGTTCGACCGAAGCGCAGGCCAGGGGTGTCGCCGATGCCTTCGCGCGCTCGCAGGCGCTGCAAGACGACGCGGATCCGCGCACGGTCGTGTTCACGATCCTGCCGGGGCACGGCCTCTTGATGGCCGAGAAGTGGGTGCCCGGCACGCAACCGTTCGACGTGTTGTTGGCGGCCATCGACGAACGCCGTCTCGAGGTGAGCCACGGCGTGCCGCAGGGGCGCATGCACTACTCACCGGTCGGCGACCGCATGGTGCTGCAGCTCAGCGAGGGCGTGGTCCGCCTCGGCGATTCGGCACGCGTCGCCGAAGTGCGCGACGTCGGGTTCCCTGTCGGCGGGTTCCCGGTCCAGGAAGCCATCGACGCGCAGGGCTCGTAGTCCGTCATCGCCGCAACGCGGCGTTCAACCCAGCGGCGGCGTGCCCGCGGCCACGAGCGCGCGTTCGAGGTCGGCGGTCGTGGCGGCCGCGAACGGTTGCTCGTCGAGAAAACACCAGCGCCCCCACACTTCGGCGGCGCCGAGCGCGTGCGAGAAGTGCGGCGCCGGCGTCTCGATGCGGCGCGGGAACACCCAAACCGTGCCGTCCTCGATCACGACGTTCCAGGCCGGCGTGAGCCTCGCCTCGGCGAGCAGGAGCAACACCTCTGCTCGGGCCGCCGCGGGGCCGCGCACGCCGAGCAGGCAGAACGGCGCGTCCTTGACCACGAGCTCGGCCGATGCGGGCAGATCGACGAGATCGAGCTCGCAGCGCCGATCGGGCAACGCGCCGAGGAACGGCAGGCGTTCGGGCAGCAGGTGCGCGTGGGCGCGCGCGATCGTCGCCGCAGCACCGATGTTGTTGACGAGCGCCGTACCGTTGCTGCGATCGGCCCAGTCGGCCGCCGCGGCCCAGAGCGCCAGGTCCGGATCGCGCACGGGCCGCGTCGTCCAGAGGATGCGTTGGTGGTGCGCGAACGGGTAGCGATTCGGCGTCAGCGCGAGGCCGTCGCTGCGCCAGAAAGCCTCGTCGCGCACGATCCGCGTGGCCGGACTGCGGCCGAACGGCGGCCGATCGCTTCTGGCTGCGTCCTTGCGCGCCTTGCGGCCCGGGACCAGCACGAGCTCGACGGGCCCGCCGAACACCGTGAGCGTGCGCGTCGCCGTGGGCCGAAAGGGCACGAGGCTCGGATGGGGTTCGGCGGGCGGGACGGCCATGAGCGTTGCGATGTAGCGGTGAGCCCCGTGTTGCACAACGGCCGGCAATGCGACAGGTGATGCGGTCGGAGCGCGGATGCCAAGACCTTTGCCCCGCTGCCGGCCTGCCGCTACCTTTCGCCCCCCGCGGGTGAACCGATCCCGCATTCCCCCCTCGAGATCCCGGGTAGGCCGTTTTGCGCATCGTCTTCTTCGGCAGCAGTGACTTCGCGATTCCCTCGCTGAAGGCTCTCAAGGAAGGCGGCTTTGCACCGGACCTCGTCGTGAGCAAACCGGATGCTCCGCGCGGCCGCGGGCGCAAGATCTACGACAGCGAGGTGAAGCTGGCGGCCCAGGAGCTCGGCTTGCCGTGCCAGCAGCCCGCCGATCCGCACGCGGCCGAGTTCCTGGCCGAACTGCGCAAGCTGAAGCCCGACGTCGGCGTCGTCGTGAGCTACGGCGTGATCATGAAACCCGAGTTGCTGCAGCTGCCGCCGAAGAAGCTCATCAATGCGCACGCGTCGCTGCTGCCGCTCTACCGCGGCGCGGCCCCGATCCAGCGCGCGATCCGCGACGGGTGCACGGACACCGGCATCACGATCATCCGCCTCGTCGAGCAGCTCGACGCTGGCGACATCCTGCTCCAGAAGCCCACGCCGATCGGCAAGCGCGAGACCAGCGGCGAGCTGCGCACGCGCCTCGCCGAGCTCTCGGGACAGGCGTTGTTGGAGGCGCTCGCGCTGATCGGCAAGGGCAAGGACACCTACACGCCGCAGGACCACCAGAAGGCGACCTACGCGCCGAAGGTCGAGAAGGAACACGGCCTCATCAACTGGAAGCTGCCCGCGACCGAAGTCGACCTGCTCGTGCGCGCCATGACGCCGAAGCCCGGCGCGCAGACGCGGCTCGGCAACAAGCGCTTCATCGTCATGGAGGGCATCGTCGAGCAGGACCTCTACGGCATGGGCATTCCGGGCGGACTGCAGTCGTCGGGCGAAGAGGGAATCCGCGTCTGCACGGGCAAGGACCTCTACCGCATCACGCGCATCAAACCCGACAATGGCCGCAACATGACAGCAGGCGAGTTCGTGCGCGGACACCACATCGCACCCGACGCGAGGTTCGGCTGAGCGAGGGCGCATCGCGATGCTGCTCGGCTATCACAGCAACAGCCTGCAGAACCACCGGTTCGAGGATGCGCTCGCGCTGCTGGCCCGGCACGGCTACCAGGGGATCGCGATCACGCCGGACACGTGCCACCTCGATCCGGACCGCACGAGCGACGGCGAACTCGACGTCGTGGCGCGCAGGCTGCGTGAGCTCGGTCTCTTGCCCGTGATGGAGACGGGCGCGCGGTTCCTGCTCGACAGCAGTCACAAGCACGAACCGACGCTGATGACCAGGGAGCCCAAGGCCCGGGAGCGGCGCTTCGACTTCTACAGCCGCGTGGCCGCAATGGGCCGACGGCTGGGGGCGCGCGTGGTTTCGTTCTGGACCGGCCTCGACCGGCAGCCTGGTCCCGACAGCGGTCCGTGGATGCTCGAAGGGATCCGCGAGGCCTGCCGGCGCATCCGCAGCGAAGGGCTCGAGCCGTCGCTCGAACCGGAACCCGGCATGGCCGTCGAAACCGTGGCCGACTGGCACCGCGTGCGCGGTGCCCTCGGCGTCGCGGCGCCGGCGCTGACCCTCGACATCGGTCATCTGTACGCGGTGTGGGAAGGTGACCCCGCAGCCCTGGTCGCGACGGTTGTGCCTTTTCTGGCTCAGGTGCACCTCGAGGACATGCGACGTGGCCAGCACGAACACCTGCTGCCGGGGGCCGGCGACGTCGACTTCAAGGGCGTTCTAACAGCGCTCTCGCAAGGTCATTACGGTGGGCCGGTGTGCTTCGAGTTGTCGCGGTCGAGCCACTGTGCCCCGACGGCTGTGGCGGCCTGCCGCGAGCTGTGGAACCGGTGCGTCGCGGATGCGAGTCGTTGACCCTCGTCTCAAGACTCCTACTCTTCCTGGACGAAAGGTTGTCCTCTAGATTGCAAGAACCCCCATCCCAGCGATGAGAGACTGCCCAACGCCCGGAGGCTCTGCACCGCCTCCCCTGATTACGCACCGGATCGGTGGAGAGGTCTGTCTTCTTCGGCAGCGCACCTTCTTTCACAAATGCCACCGCTGCATCTACCGCGGGCAGGCCGCCGACTGGGAGCCCGAAGCGGCGCCGCTGGCGCCCATCGCAGTGCGCGTGGATGAAGAACAAGTGGTTGCGGCCGTGAAGACCGTCCGGATCCCGCACCCGAACGGCGTCAAGAAGGCCGGCGGCAAATCGCGTCAGCGGCAGAAGCGGCCCCGCCTGGCGGGCGGCGGCGCCAGCGTCGTCCCGGCGGAAGCGGCCATCTCGCTGCGCAGCGGTCCGGCCGGCTAGGACTTGTAGCTGGCGTGCACCTTGCGCAGGGCCGTCTCGGCGTGAGCGAAGCGCTGCGTGATCTCGACCGCCAGCTTGCGCGACTCCTCGAGCCGGTGGGCCCGGGTCGCAGCCTGCATCTTCTCGCAGCTGTCCTGCAGCTGCTTGGCTCCGAGGTTGCCGGAGGAGCCCTTCAGCGAGTGGGCCGCACGCTCCATCTTCCCGAAGTCACCCACGGCGAGCCCTTCGGTGATTGCCTGGAGCTTGGCCGGACCGTCGTCGAGGAACATGAGGATCAGGTCCAGTAGGAGCTCGGGGTCGCCGTCGTCCGAAAACGACAGCAACTCCTCCACCACGCTCATGTCCAGAACTGGGTCCATCCTCCTCCGGTTCTGGCGATGATCGGACCTTCACAAATCCAACTTGATGCTGAGGTTAGCTCTTCAAGGTGAGGCAGCCCGCCGGACCTCGTCGTCGCTCAGGAGCCGCTTGCTGGACTTGCCGGCGGCAAGGACGCGTTGGACCCTTTCCTCGGTGGCCTCGATCCCCAGGCGCTCGAGCACGAAGGCAGCGTTGGATTTGCCGGCCATGGGGCCGACCGCAATCTGCTGCTTCAGCCCGACCAGGTGTGCTGGCACGCCGGAATACACCGAGTCGGCGAGCTCGGCGTCGCCCTTCTTGAAGGCCTTGATGACGGCGGCGGCATGCACACCGGTTCCGGTCTCGAAGGCATCGGTGCCGAGCACGGGGTAGTTGTGCGGAATCGACACGGCGAGCGCCTTGGCCGCGGCGGCGACGTACTCGGGCAGCGTGCGCAGGTCGTTGTCGATCCAGCCGAGCAGGCGGCAGTTGATCAGCAGCAGGTCCATCGGCGCGTTGCCCGCTCGTTCCCCGACGCCGAGCGCGGTGCCGTGCACGCGGTCGGCCCCCGCTTCGATCGCGGCGAGGCAGTTGGCGATGCCGAGGTCGCGGTCGCGGTGCCCGTGCCAGTCGACGCCGAGCGTCTTGTCGTGCTGGTCGGCCAGCTCGCGCACGAAACGAACGACCGCGCGCGTGCCCTGCGGCGTCGCGTGGCCGACCGTGTCGCAGACACACAGGCGGCGGGCGCCCAACTCGATCGCCTCGCTGTAGAGCGCCCGGATCGTCTCCGGTTGCGCTCGCGTGGTGTCTTCGGTCACGTACATGACCGGAAGCTCGTGCTGGCGCGCGAACGACAGCGCCGTTCTCGTGTGCTGCAGCAGCAGATCGAGAGTCCAGTCCTCCGCGTATTGGCGGATGTAGCTGCTGCCGATGAACGCGCAGACCTCGATCGGGATGCCCGCACGCTGCGTCATGTCGACGACCGGCTCGATGTCGCTGACGACGGTCCGGCAGGCGACGTTTGCGCCGATGCGCAGTCGCCGGTCGGCGATGTGCTTTGCCAGCAGGAAGATGTCTTCGCGCGGACGCCCGCCGGCACCGGGCAGGCCGACGTTCGCGGTGTGGATGCCGAGCCGGTCCATGCGCTCGATCAGGTCGATCTTCTGGTCGAGACGCGGGTCGCTGACGGCCGGGGACTGCAGGCCGTCGCGAAGCGTCTCGTCGTCGAACTGCAGGGGGCGGGTCGGGCTGAACCTGCCGCCGGTCTGGTTCCAGTCGTGGATGAGATCCGCGGTGCGCGTCATGCGTGACATTATGCACCGTCCAGGCGCCGCCGCAGCCCTGGCTTCTCGACGCTGGCGCGTGATCGCTGCATGATCGGGGCGTGATCGTGATGAAGTTCGGTGGCACCTCCGTGGGCGACGCGGGGTCGATCCACCAGGTCGTGCAGATCGTGCGCCGCCACAGCGACCGCAGACCCGTCGTGGTCGTGTCGGCGCATGCCGGTGTCACCGACGCGTTGCTCGCACTGGCGCAGCGCGCAGCGACCGGCGACGCCGACACGAGCGCGATCGCAGAACGGCACCGCGTGATCCTGCGCGAGCTCGACCTGCCGCAGGGCCTGCTCGATCCGCTGCTCGGCGAGCTGCAGGATCTCGCGCGCGGCCTGCGTCTCGTCGGCCAGACGAGCCCGCGCGCGCTGGATCGCATCGCGAGCTTCGGCGAGCGGTGCTGCGCACGCACCGTGGCGGCCGCGCTGCGGCAGGGCGGCGTGCTGGCCGTGGCCGTCGACGCGTTCGAGGCGGGCCTGCGGACCGACAGTGCGTTCGGTCGCGCGCGTCCGCTGCCCGACGACGGGCGCATCGCTGCGTTCCTCGAGGCGGTCGAAGGAGTGCCCGTGGTGACGGGCTTCATCGGCGCCGACGAGCAAGGCAACATCACGACGCTCGGCAGGAACGGCAGCGACTACTCGGCCGCGTTGTTCGGTGTCGCGGTGGCGGCCGCCGAGATCCAGATCTGGAAGGACGTCGACGGCATCCGCACGGCGGACCCCCGCCTCGTGCCGTCCGCGAAGCCGATCCGCGCGCTGAGCTTCGAAGTCGCCTGCGAGCTCGCGGCGCTCGGCAGCAAGGTGCTGCACCCGGCGGCGATGCTGCCGGCCATGCGATGTGGTATTCCGCTGCGCGTGCGCAACACCCAGGACCCCGAGGCCGAAGGCACGACGATCGAAGCGACCGCGCGCGTCGAGCAACCCGCGGTGCGCGCGATCTCGCATCGCGGCTCGGTCGCGCTCGTCACGGTGACGTCGAAGCGCCTCGTGCCGGCACACGCGTTCCTCGCGCGCGTGTTCGCCGAGCTGTCCGAGTTGCAGTGCGACGTCGGCCCCGTCGCGGTGTCGGAAGCGGCCGTGACGTTCGCGCTCGACCGCGGCGTCTGGACCGCGGCGTGCGCGCGGCTGCAGGCCGTCGGCGAGGTGACCAGCGAAGACGACCAGGCCGTCGTCGGCGTGGTCGGCGACGCGCAGGCGATCGAAGCCGGCGCCGCCGCGGCGGCGCTCGCGACGCTGGCCGAGGCGGGCATCGCGGTGCGCTGTGCGGGCCAGGGCGCGCATGCGAGCACCGCAGCGGTCGTGGTCGCCGCCGCGGACCTCGCGCGCACGGTCGCGCTGCTCCACGAACGGTTCTTTTCCGCGTGACCGACATGACCTGGCCCCGCGAGTTCCGGACGTTGGCGCGCGACGCGATTGCCGTCGCGGTCATCGCCGTGCTCACGGTCCAGGCGCTGCGGCGGTGGTGCGGGGATCGCTACCTCGTCGACTCGGGCAGCATGCAGCCCGTGCTCTACGGCGATCCGAATGCAGGCGACATCGTCTTCGTCGACAAGCTCGCGAGTGCCGGCGCGCGCCGGCGCCACGATCTCGTGGTCGTCGAACATCCGGACAAGCCCGGCCAACAACTCGTCAAGCGCATCGCCGCGTGCGGCGACGACAAGGACGCGTGCTGGATCGACATCATCCAGGGCGACATCTGGCTCGGCCCGGACGCGGACCACATGTATCGCGAGACGAAGGACCCGTTGCTCGCGCGTTCGATGCGCGTGAGGTGGGCGTCCTTTCAGCCGGGCAAGGAATCGAAGCTGTTGGATCTGCGCGCTGCGGTCGTCGAGGGCGACACGATGCGCCTGCCGGCCGTGAGCTCGTCCGCCGTGGACACGCGCGTGATCTTCAACGCGAAAACGCGCAGCCAGCGGCGCCTCGATCCATCGCGCTTCGTGCCGACCGGCTTCGTCGGCAACGACAAGCCCGTCGATGGTACCTACATCGACGCGAAGGGCGTGCGCGGCGCCGTCGGCGAAGACTGGTTCATGACCGATTGCGGCATGGAGCTCGAAGTGCTCGATCCGACCGAGCTGCTGTGCTCGATCGACTCGAACGCCGAGGTCCTCACGTTCCACTGGCAGCCGGGCGGTTGCCTCGAGCTCTGGCGCAACGGCGAGACCGTCGGAAGCAAACGGCTGCCGCCGACCCAGAAGGGTCCGCACCTGATCGAATATGGCCTGCTCGACGACCGCGCGTTCTTCGTCGTCGACGGACGGGCCGACGCGATGTTCGTGTTCGCGCGCCGTCCCGATTGGTTGCCGGGAGAACCAGGCTCGAGCCGCGGCCCGCGGTGTTTCGTGTATGTCGGCGCCGTCGGCGACCGACCGCTGTGCATCACCTCGCTGCACGTCTTCCACGACACGTATGCCTGGCACGAGAGGGTGGTCGGGCTGCCGCGCGAGCCGAAGCACTGGCCGCTCACCGTGGCGCCCGGCAAGTGGTTCTTGCTCGGCGACAGCCCGTTCGACAGCCGCGACAGCCGTCACTTCGGCGCGGTGTCGACGTCGAAGTTCCTCGGGCTGCCGCGATTGGTCCTCGGGCCCTGGCCGCGTTGCCGATGGCTGAGCCCGTGACGCCGACACTCGAACCCGGCGACATCCAGCAACCGCGGGTGGTCCTCGGGGCCGGCGCGCTGGTGTACACCGCGATGACGGCGCTGGCCCTCGGTTGGCTCTGGTTGCGCGGCCGCATCGAGATCCTGCCGGCCCAGGCGGTCGGCCGGCACGGCCCATGGCTCGCGGCCGGGCTCGGCCTTCTGATCGGATGGTGCGGTGCGATGGCCTTTGCGGTGCTGGCTCGCCGCGTGCAGAGGTTTCGCGCCTACGCGGCGTCGACCAGGCGGGTGTTCACGGCGGTCGGCGAGATCCCTGCGATTGCATTCTTGCTGCTCGGCGCCGTTGCCGAGGAGCTCTTGTTCCGCTTGGCCGTCCAGGACGCGATTGGTCTCTTCGGGTCGGTTGCCGTCTACGTCCTGCTGCATATGGGCATCGGCGGCCCCTGGGTCGTTCCAGTCAGCCTGCTGCACGGCCTGGCGCTGGGCCTGCTCGTGCACCAGGGTTTCGGCCTGCTCAGTTCGACGACAGCGAACGCGATCATGAACTACCTGAGTCTGCGGAGGATCCAGTGCACGTGAAGTTGCTGAGCCTGGTGTCTCTCGCGCCCTTTGCCCTGGAGCCCCTTGCCCTGGCACCCTGTGCGCTGGCACAGAACCAAGGGGCGCCCGCGGCCGCGCCACAGCCGATGCTGCTCCCCCAAGCAGTCGTGCTGCCGCGTGGCGCGCGCGAGATCGGGGTCGACGGATCGCTGATCGATTGGCCCGAGCTGCCGGCGATGCGGCTCGACGACAAACGTCAGATCTCGGGCACCGCGCTCGATGCCTGGCGCGGTCCCAACGACGCGAGCGGCGTCGTGTTCATGCTCTGGGACCCGGAAGCGCTCTACGTCGCCTGTGCGATCAAGGACGAGTGGCACCGTCCGCTCGACGCGGGCACGCTGCTCTTGACGGAGATCCCGGCCGCGGACTCGGTCGTGCTCACGTTCGATCCGGAGCGCAATACGCGCTCGCTCGGCAACGACCCGGGCCGCCGCGAGGACCGTGAGTTCTGGCTCGCCGACTCCGCGGGCCGCGAAGTCGTGTTGTGGGACCGGTTGCGAGGCACCGCGCGCGTGCTCGACGGCAACACCGCTCGCAGCGTCGTGCTCCACGACAAGGAGCAAGGGATCACGAGCTACGAGGCGAAGCTTCCCTGGACCGAGATCCTGCCCGTGGGAACCAAGCCAAGGGCGGGGCTCGTGCTGGACCTGCAGATCGTCGTCAACGACTTCGACGAGACCACGGACCGCATGCCGCAGACCCGTCTCGGCTGGACCTTCGGCTGCAACAGCATCATCGATCCGGGGCTGCTGGGCAGCCTGATGCTCGTCGCCGACGAAGCGCCGATGAACGGCGCGATGCCCGAGTTCCCGGCGAAGCCGAGCCAGCCCGCGGATCCGCTGATGCCGGCCGAACACTGGAAGCAGCTCGCTGCGCGCCTGGTGCAGGCGCCGCCAGCCGTGTATCCGGGATCCGGAGCGCCTGAAACCACGGGCGGCACGAAGCGGCTCGCGGTGCTCGAGGAGATCGACAGCGAGTGCGCGAAGTTCCCTCGCGTCGACTTCCTGGAGTTCCACCACCGCATCCACCGCCGCATGCTGCGCGAGGTCGCCGGCATCGCGGCGCGCGGGCTGCCGCTGTGGTGGCGCCAGCGACTCGAGTCGGTCTCGAAGCTCGCCGAGGATCCGGTTCCGGTCGGCACGGTGCGTCTGTTCCGCCTGCCCATGGGGGGCTGGATGTTCCGCTCGCCGCAGGGCAGTTTCGCCGTGGACGCCGCGGGCGCGGATCTCGCCGATTGGATCTGGGGAGGGTCGGAGTTCTGCATCCTGACGCAACCGATGGACATGGTGCGGCGCAACGACCAGCTTCTGGTGCGCATGTTCTTTGCCCAGCCCAGGCGGCAGGTGCTCGCGCACATCGTGTTCCACCTTCCCGCCGTGGCGATGCAAGACATGCCGCTCGTCGAACCGGGCAAGTCCTACCCGCAGAGCAATGGGATCAACGTGCACGCCTTGGGCCAGAAGCTCCCGGATGGATCGGTGACGTGGAGCTGCAGCTACCGCATCGAGATCCCGAAGGGACCGAACATTCTGCTGGTCGGACCAGACCTGCACGAGCCGGAAGTCGAAGGCAAAGCGGATCTCATGATCCTGTCATCGCGCAATGCCGAGGCGTTGAAGATCGTGCAGAAAGTCCAACCCGCCCTCGTCGTCTTCGACGAGGCCTTCTATTGCCACTCCCATCCGAGTCTCCTGCGTGTCACGCTGCGCGACCTGCACGCACTGCAGAAGGCGCTGGCTCCACAGCCATCCCTGATACTCGCTCCTGGAGAGACGTGGGATGTGACTGTCACCCGCTGACAGTGATGTGCCGTTGCTTTGGCGCGGCTTGCAACCAAGCCTTTGGTCGAGGCCGGGCGCGCTGGTTTGCCGCGCACGGGGCTTGCAATCAATGTCCTGTGACATGAGACTGCCCAGCCAATCACTTACTCAACACCTCCTGTATTTCATTTCAGGTGATGGCATGGCAGCAGCAAAGAAGGCGAATCCGGCGATGGATTTCATCGTCGCGAGTCTGAAGAGCAACCGAAGCGCGAAATACAGTGACATAGCGGCAGCTGCGGCCAAGAAGCGACTCAAGGTGTTCCCGATCATGTTCGGTCGGGCCCAGGCGCTGCTCGGCATCGTGAAGGCGGCGCCGCGCGGCCAGGGCAAAGCAGCTCGGGCCAAGGCCGGCGGCAAACGCGGTCCGGGACGCCCGCGCAAGAATCCCGGCGCGGCCTTCGACGACACGATCGCCGGCATCATTACGGCCGTGAAGGGCGGCGAGCAGGCGAAGGCGCGCTATCGCGCCGCATTGGAACGCATCCAGTCGATCCTCGCCGACGCGCTGGGCTGAGCCAGCCCCCGAAGTTTCGAGAGACTACGGGCCCAGGAGGCGGCGCCACGCCGGCGCATACCGTTCCCTGAGTCTCTGGGCCTGGAACGCAGCGAACTGCGGCAACAGGCGCATCGACACGGAGCCCGCGTGACCGCCGTGCAGGGCCCGGCCGTCCAGATGGGTGACTGGCGCGATGTCGCGCAACGAGCTCGACAGGAACAGCTCCTCGGCCTCTTGCAGGTCCGACGCGGTCAGCGGCCGTTCTTCGACGCGTTCCCCCTGGCGCGGCAGGAACTCGAGCAGGTGTGCCCGGGTCACGCCGGCGAGGATGCCTGCATCGAGCGGTGGCGTGCACCAGACGCCGTCGATCCGTGCGAACAGGTTGGACGTGGAGGCCTCGGTGATGAAACCCGCCCCGTTCCGCATGACGCAGTCGGTGGCGCCGCGAGCCTTGGCCTCGGCCAGGCCGAGCACGTTGTTGAGGTAGTTGCCGCTCTTCGTCGCCGGATCGAGCGCGCGCCGGTCGTTGCGCAGCCGGTCCACGATCCAGAGACGCGAGGGTTTGCCCGTCATCGCGACCAGCGGGCGCACGATCACGACCCAGCGCGGCGGGCCCGGTGCATACGCGAAGTCGATGTTGGGCGCCTCTGCGGTGCCGCGCGTGACGATGAGCCGGACATAGCTGTCGCCGTGGGCCGCGGCAGCCAGCGTGCCGGCAATACGGCGCGCGATGGTCGCCTCGTCGAGGTCGAGCCGCATCTGGATCGCTTCGGCCGACATGCAGAGCCGCGCCCAGTGCTCGGGCCAGCCGAACGGGATGTCAGCCACCGTCCGCACGACTTCGTAGCAGGAATCGCCGAACAGAAACCCCCGGTCGAGAACGGGGATGCGCGCGTCGGCTTCCGGGACGACCAGGCCGTCGACATTGCATAGATTCGCCATCGGACGCGGATGGTAAGCTTGCGCGCCCTCATGTGCGGATTCATCTCCATCTTCGGTCCTCCCGAGTCGAACGCGGTCCACGACGTGATCACCGGCCTGCTCGCGGTGCAGCATCGCGGTCAGGATGCAGCAGGCGTCGTCACCTTCGGCGACGGGTTCCAGGCCAAGAAGGGCCTCGGCCTCGTCCGTGAGGTCTTCCAGGACAAACACCTGCTGCGCCTGCGCGGACCGCTCGCGGTGGGCCACGTGCGTTATCCGACCGTCGGCATGGGCGAGGTCACGGACGTGCAGCCGTTCTGGCTCGACTATCCAGTCGGCATCGCGATGGCGCACAACGGCAACGTCACGAACTTCCACGAGCTCAAGAACACCTACTTCGCCGAGCGCAACATCCATCTCGGCAGCAAGTGCGACCTCGAGGTCGTGCTCTACGTGTTCGCCGATGCGCTGATGCGGCGCCTCGGCACGCCCGTGAAGGTCGAGGACGTGAAGCTCGCGGTGCAGGAGGTCTACGACCGCGTGAAGGGCGCCTACTCGGTCGTCGGCATCATGAACGAGGGCCTGTATGCCTTCCGCGACCCGTATGGCATCAAGCCGTGCATCTTCGGCAAGAAGGTGACGCCCGAAGGCACCTGGTACGCGGTCGCCAGCGAGTCCGTGGTGCTCGACGTGTCCGGCTACGAAATCGTTCGCGATCTGAAGGCCGGCGAGCTGCTCTGGATCGGCGAGGACCGTGTGCCGCACTTCGTTCAGGTGGGCAAGAAGCCGCATCGCCCATGCATCTTCGAATACGTCTACTTCGCTCGCCCCGACACGACGCTCGACAAGACCTCGGTCTACGAAGCGCGCATGGAGCTCGGCCGGCGTCTCGGCCAGGCCTTCAAGCGCAGTGGGCTCACGGCCGACGTCGTGATCCCGGTGCCCGAATCGGCGCGCACCGCGGCACAGACGATGGCGGAGACGCTGGGCCTACCGTGCCGCGAAGGGTTCGTGAAGAACCGCTACATCGGCCGCACGTTCATCATGCCGAACGACAAGATGCGGCGTGACTCGATCAGCGCGAAGCTCAACCCGATCCGCGTCGAGTTCGAAGGCAAGCGCGTGATCATCCTCGACGACTCGATCGTGCGCGGCAACACGAGCCGGCACATGGTCAAGATCGCGCGGCAGATGGGCGCCAAGAAGGTCTACCTCGCGTCATACTCGCCGCCGCTGATGTACCCGTGTCTCTACGGTATCGACATGTCGACGAAGCGCGAGTTCGTCGCGCGCGGACGCAGCAACGCCGAGATCGCGAAGGAGCTCGGGGCCGACCACGTTCTCTACCAGACGATCGACGAGATGGTCGACGCCGTGAGGACGGCCGGGAACAACAAGATGGAGTTCTGCAAAGCCTGCTTCGAGGGTGTCTACCCGACCGGTGACATCACGGAGAAGATGATCACCGACATCGAGCAGGATCGTCTCGCCGCAAGCAAGCTGTGAGGTCGTTCAGCCCGCGGTTCCCGGCTGCTTCTTCTTGACCCTGCCGCGCAGTTTCGGCACGAGCAGCAGCGCTTCGCGCGCGATCCTGCCGTCCATCTTCGACTTGCCGACGGTGCGGTCGACGAAATGGATCGGGATCTCGCGCACGCGCAGTCCCGCACGCACGATCCGGAAAGCCATCTCGATCTGGAACGCGTAACCCTGCGCCGAGACGCCGGCCAGGTCGATCTGCTGCAGCGCCGTCGTGCGAAAGCAGCGAAAGCCGGCCGTGTTGTCGCGGATGCCCGTGCCGAGCACCATGCGCGTGTAGAGGTTGGCGCCGCGCGACAGCAAGCGCCGTTTGAAGTCCCAGCCGACCGTGTTGCCGCCGCGCACGTAGCGACTGCCGATGACGAGGTCCGCATCGGCCGAGGCGTGCACGAGTCGCGGCAGGTCCCACGGCGCGTGGCTGAAGTCGGCATCCATCTCGCAGACGCGTTCGTAGCCGCGTTCGAACGCGAACCGGAAGCCCGCGAGATACGCGGTGCCGAGACCCTGCTTGCCCTGGCGATGCAACACGTGAATGCTCGGATCCTGAGCGGCGAGACCGTCGGCGATGCCGCCGGTGCCATCGGGCGAGCCGTCGTCGACGACGAGGATGTCGGCATCGAGGTAGGCGCGCATCGCGCCCACGATCGGCGCGAGGTTGTCTTTCTCGTTGTAGGTGGGGACCACGACGAGCGTGCGCCACGGTGCCACGTGCGGGCGAACCGGAACGGGGCCGCGGCCCGAGGCGAGGCCGGCGGTCGCGGCCGCCCGCGCCTCGGCTTCGTGCTGGCCCGCGAGCACGACGATCTGGCTGCTGTCGGTGCCGCTTTCGATCTTCGCTTCGGCCGTCGCGAAGTCGGGAACGACGACGAGGCGCGGTGGCGGGGCGTGCGGCACGGCCTCTGCGACAGCTGGCGTGGGGGCTGGTCGTTGCGGCGCGGGCTCGATCACTGCTTGACTCCGAACAGGCAGCCGTCGCCGAGAGGCACGATGACCGAGCGCAGGCTCGCGGTGGCGGCCACTGCGTCGAGGAAGGCGCGGATCGCGACGGCGGTCTCCCCGGTGCCGCGTGCGACTTCACCGCTCGCGAGCACGTTGTCGGCGAGCAGCAGGCCGCCTGGCTTCAGGATGCGCAGCGAGTGCTGGAGGTAGGTCACGTAGCCGGCCTTGTCGGCGTCGAGGAACATCGCGTCGGCCGATCCGGCCGGCACGGTGCGCAGTGTATCCGCGGCATCGCCGACGCGGACCTCGATCTTGCCGCGTTGGTCGGAGCGTTCGATCCACTGGCGTGCGAAGGTTGCGTGCCGCGCGTCGATCTCGTGCGTGATCACACGGCCGTCGGCCGGCAGGCCGCGCGCCATCGCGATGGCCGAGTAGCCGCCGAGCGTGCCGACTTCGATGACGGTCCTGGCCCTCGTGGCGCGCAGCACCAGCTGCAGGAACGCGGCCTGTTCGGGCGCGATGTGGATCTCGGGCAGACCCGCTTTGGCCGCCGCGAGCCGCAGATCGCGCAGCAGGGAGTCTTCGGGAATCGTGGCGGCGGCGATGAAAGCGAACAGATCGTCGTCGACAGGGGTGCTCGCCTTGGACATGACACAAACGTAGCGCAGTTGCCGCGCCTCGTAGCAACACCGCCGTCTCAATACCCCGTCGGGTGTTCTTGCTTTGGACACGGCCCTGCGAGCCGGCTATCCCTTTCACGAGTGACGACCAGGTTCGAACCCCAGAACGCCAAAGCCCGTCTGCTCCAACTCGTTCGCGAACGTGCCTACAAGGACGGCATCGACATCGTGCTCGCGTCGGGCAAACGTTCGACCTTCTACATCAACGGCAAGAAGGTCACCTTGCACCCGGAAGGCCTCTGGCTCACAGCGAGGCTGCTGCTCGAACGCCTGCGCAAGTATCCGGAGATCACGGCCGTCGGCGGCCTCACGATCGGCGCCGATCCGATCGCGAGCGCCTGCGCCGCGCTCTCGTTCGAGACTGGCCAGAACCTCAAGGCCTTCCTCGTGCGCAAGGAACCGAAGGGCCACGGCACTGGATCGCGGATCGAAGGTGATCTCGAGAAGGGCGAGAAGGTCGCCATTCTCGAGGACACCGTCACGACCGGTGGGTCCGCGCGCAAGGCCATCGAAGCCGTCGTCGAAGTCGGCGCCGTGCCCGTCGTCGTCATGGCGATCGCGGACCGCGAGGATCCCGACGCCGACGCGTTCCGCAAGGAGTTCCGCGTCGAGTCACTGCTGACGTTGAAGGAAATCCGGAGCGGCTGACTCGTGCGCACCGTCGCGATCGTTCCGGCGGCAGGTCGCGGAGAACGCATGGGCGCAGACAAGGCGCTGCTCGATCTCGCCGGCACGACGCCGATCGAACGGATCGCCGCGACGTGCCGCGCGGCCGGCATCGACGAGATGCTCGTCGTGCGAAACATCGATGCGGGCCCGCTGCCCGCCGGACTCGGCGCGCGCAGCGTGATCGTGCCAGCGGGCGGCGAGATGGCCGACAGCCTGCGCGCGGCGAACGAAGCGCTGCCAGCCGGAACCGATGCGGTGGTCGTATTTCCGGTCGACCACGCGCTGGTCCAGGCCGAGACCGTGCTGGCCTTGTCGGCGCTGTTGCAGCGTTCTGGGTGCGGCATAGCACTGCCGCTGTTCCGCGACCGGCCGGGCCACCCGGTCGCGATGACGCGCGCCGTCTTCGCGGAGATCGACCGCGGGGGCACCACCCTGCGCGACCTCGTGCGCGCCGAGTCCGCCCGCGTCCAGGTCGTGTCGTCGTCGAACCCCTGGGTGCTGGCCGACCTCGATCGTCCCGAGGACCTGCGGGCCGCGGTCTGCGCGCTGCACGGCGAGCCATGGAGCACGTTGGCGCAGATGTTCCGCCACCGCAGCCGCCGTTCGTATCGCCCCGACCCCGTGCCCGAGGCCCAGCTCGAACGCCTCGTCGACGCGGCGCGCCATGCTTCGACATCGAGCTTCCTGCAGGCCTATGCGGTCGTCGCCGTGCGCGACCACGCCATCAAGGGCGAATGCGCGCGGCTCTGCGCCGGCCAGCGGCACATCGTCGAGGCGCCCGTGTTCTTCGCTGTCTGCGCCGATCTGCACAAGCTCGCTGCCGCGTGTGGGCGACACGGCACGAAGCTGCAGACCCAGAGCTTCGAGCTGTTCCTGCAAGCAACCGTCGACGCGGCGCTGTTCGGTCAGAACCTGCAGCTCGCCGCCGAAGCCGAGGGCCTCGGCGCCTGCATGATCGGAGCAGCGCGCAATCACCCGATCGAGCTCGCACGGATCCTCGGCCTGCCGAGCCACAGCTACGTCGTGTTCGGGATGACCGTAGGCGTCGCGGCGGACGATCCCGTGCCGCGCGGCCGCTTGCCGCTTCCGGGCGTGTTGCATTGGGACCGCTACGATCCCCGTCGCACCGACGCGGTGCTCGACGGCGCCGATCGAGCCATGCAGCAGTGGGCTAAGGCCACCAATGCCGAACGCGGCGGCTACCAGGGTCGGCCGGTCAACGAATCGAAAGGCTGGGCCGAACGGATGGCCGCGCTATGGGGTGCGCAGAGCGAATATGCGGTAGCGCGACGGGAGCTCGTCAGCGAATTGAGGCGACTCGGGTTCGGGCTCGAGTAGGGGTTCGGGCTGTGGTCGAGAGCCCTTGCCATTGGCCGAAAAGACCACCCTAGGGCCTTTGCCGGGGTTGCGGGACTGCCAGCCCGGGGTAATGTACCAGTGACGATTAGAAACCATGCGCTATCTCCACGTACCGATCTGCCTTCTCCTCTCGTTTGGCGGAATCTGCGCACAGGCTCCTCATGCGGTCGGCACAACCACCGTCGCGTGGCCCAACACGACGGGATTCGGTTCTCCGACTCTCGACGCGACCGTGTGCTACCCCGCCGTGACCGAAGGTGTGGGCACTCCCTTGTTGCAGCACAGCACGGGTTGGCCCGTCGTCGTGTTCCTGCACGGTTATTCGTTTCTCGGCCAGGACTACACCTGGCTCGGCGAGACCTGGGCTAGCCAAGGGTTCGTCGTCGTGCTCAGCAACACGGCGCAATACGACTTCGTCTGCCAGGGGCAGGACGGCAACGCGCTCTATTCTGCGGCGCTTGCAGAAAACGCGCGGCCCGGCTCCTTCTTCGAGGGTGCGTTCGACGTGAGTCGATTGGCCTTGGCCGGACACTCGATGGGCGGTGGCATGACGGGCTCGGTGTTGGCGAACAACCCCGGCTATCGCTGTGGCCTCGCACTGGCGCCCGCTTTTCCTGGGTTGGCCGTCGCCGCGCAGATCACGGCGCCGTTCGGCATCGTGGTCGGGACCGGTGACTGGGTCACGCCCTGGGGCTGGAACTCGCTGCCTTACTACCAGGCGGCCTCGAGCCAGGACGGGCTGAAGTTCCTCTACCTGCTGAACCAGGACTGCGACCACATGAACATCGCGGGGCTCAGCAGGGCTCCCTCGAGCTCGGTGTTCGTGCGCGTGGCCGACGTTGGCGTCGGGTTCCTGAATCACTTCCTCGACCTGGGCACCGACGGACTCGAGAAGGCTGTCGGGCCCGAGGCGCAAGCCGAGTCGCGCTTCCTGATGCTGTCGCAGGAGATCGCCAAGCCGCAGATCTGGGCCGCGCAGTCGCTGCAGATCGGCAAGGGCACGCGGTTGTCGGTGGCGGCAGAGGAAGGGCTCGGTGGCATCATCGCCGCGTCGTCGCTCAGCCCTGGGTACTCCACGCCGATCGGCACGTTGATGCTCGATGTGAACACGGCCTTCCTGCTCGCGACGGGTCGCGCGCGCGCAGCTCGCCGCATCGACGTCAATGTCAGCGTGCCCAACCTCGTGCCCATGATCGGCCTCAGCATCGCGCTCCAGGCATATGGAGCAACGTCCACGCAGCCGTTGCAGCTGGGTTCGACGATCGTGCTGACCGTGAAGCCCTGAGTTTGTTCGCCGCGCAGCGGCGAACAACCTCAGGGATATTGCCTGCGCCGCAACGCGGGGAAACAACAACGGCGAAACGCGCAGCCAACCCCGCTGCGGCGCGGGGAAGAGCCGGCTCGACGGCGAACAACCTCGGGATATCCGCTGCGGCGCGGGGAAGAGTCGGCTCGACGGCGAGCGACGTTCAGGCCGTGGCCACGAGCCCCGATGCAAACAGCCCCTGTTTGTCGTGCTGCTGGCGCCAGCCCTCGAAGAGCACGCAGTGGCCAACGGGGGCGCGCAGCGACGACCCGGGGCCGGCGCAGAGCAGGACGTCGGGTTGGAACTCGCGCATGGCAGTGCGCACGCAGGCCGAGAAGTCGAACGTCTCAAGCACCTGCTCGTGCGTGGTGTAGTGCAGCAGCTCGCGTGGATCCGCGGACCACGGTGAGTGCACGTTGCCGAAACCATCGATGAGGTGGCACGCGGGCGCCGCGACCGGCAGGTCCGCGAAGGACGCCATTGCCTGCTCCGAAGTGCTGGCACAGAGTTGCGTGTGGAACGGACCGTGGCCGGCGAGCCGATAGGGGAAGTCGCGCTCGCCGATCTTCACCTTCGGCAGCCGCGTCAGCAGTTCGCCGATCGCGGCTTCGGTGCCGGCAATCACTTCGTGACCGCCCAGGTGGATGCTGTAGTCGCAGAAGTACTCGTCGCCGCGGTCCTGCAGCGCGTGCACGATGGCCCGCACGGCGACCTCGAGGACCGGATTGCGGCGCCAGTCGTCGCCGATCGTCGTCGTGAGCACCTGCCCGCCTGCGACCTGCTTCTGCAGCGCCGCCATCGTCGCGACGAGCCGCCACCCGTGCAGCGGATCGAGCGCGCCGCTGGCCGGCAGCGCCGTGTACCAGCCGAGCGAGTTGCCGGCGACCGCGAGGATCTGGTAGCGCTCGCGCAGGTGTTCGACGTGGGCGAGCGTGCCGAAGTAGATGAGCTCCGCGGCGTTCTCGCCGTCGAGGTGCAGGCTCGGCCGGAACTTCTCGGCGCCATCGATCTCGGACAGCGGCGCGCGATGCTGCGAACGGCGATGGTCGTCGCACGCCCGCAGCGCGTCCGCGACGGGGCCTGGTCGCAGCGTGCGGCCGACGAAGCCGAGCTCGTCCTTGCCGTAGGAGCCGCGCCCGGGGCAGAACAGCACCGCGGTGGGTTTCGTCACCGCACGGTCTCCTCGCAGATCGACAGCGCGGCCTGCTCGATGTCGGCCTCGGAGACCAGCACGAGGTTCGCGGCGGCGGCGAGCGGCACGTAGCTGTCGACCGCGGCGACGCGGCGCAGCACGCAGCCCTCGAGCTCGGGATCCTGGCTCAGCTCGGCGAGGATCATCGGGCTCGGTCCGCCGTGCGTGTGGCGACACTCGTCGACGACGAGGCAGCGCCGCGTCGCGCGCACGTGCTGCTTCACCTGGTCGATCGGCAGCGGCAGCAGCCACCGCAAGTCGAACACTCGTGATCCGATGCCGCGCTCGCGCAGCCGCTGCTGCACGCGCAGGCTCATCCAGAGGCCGTTGCCGAAGGTCACGATCGTGAGCTGGTCGTCGTCGCTCGGTTCGTAGATGCGGCCCTCGCCGGGCTCCATGAGCTCGTGTGGCGGCGGATAGGGGAACTGCCACAGCCCGTCGTTCGCCGCGTGCAGGTCCTTTTGCATGTAGAGCGCGATCGGCTCGAGGAACAAGCACACCATGCCGTACTGCTGCGCCATGGCCGTCATCGTGCGCAGCATCAGCACCGCATCGTCGGCGCGAGCCGGCACGCCGAGCACGATGCCGGGGATGTCGAGCAGCGCACCGACCGAGTTGTCGTTGTGGAAGTGCCCGCCGAAACCCTTCTGGTAGGCGAGACCCGCGATGCGCACGACCATCGGGTTCCGATAGCGGCCAGCGCTGAAGAACTGCAACGAAGCGGCTTCGCCGCGGATCTGGTCGATCGCGTTGTGCACGTAGGCGAGATATTGGATCTCCGGAAACGGCAGGCCGCCTGCCTGCGCCAAACCCTGCGCGAGCCCGAGGATCGTCGTCTCGTCGAGCATCGTGTTGAACACGCGCCCGGGACCGAACGTCTCGAACAGGCCTGTCGTAGCGTTGTAGACGCCGCCCTTCTTGGCGACGTCCTCGCCGAACAGGAACGCGTTCGGATACGCGGCGAACAGGTCCGTGAGCGCCTGCGGAATGCGAAACGCGAGGTGCCGTGGCCGCGGGTCGTCCTCGGGCAGCTTGCCGCGGAAGACCTTGACTCGCGTGTCGCGATCCGCGACGTGCACCCGACACTGGCCTGCCTGCGGGCGCGCGAGCGGCTTCACGATCTCGGCGACGGTTGCGAGCTTCCTGCGTGTCGCCGCCTCCGCCGCCGCGCGGCGCAGGCGCTGATCGGTGTCGCGATAGAGCGCCAGCAGCGCGTCCTTGCCGATGGCGCCGCAACGCAGCAGCAGGTCCGCGAACGCCAGCAGCGGATCGCGTCGTTCGTTCTGTTCGATCTCGTCGAGCGTCAGGTAGTTCGTCTCGACGTCGGAACCCGCGTGGCCCATCAGCCGCACCGTCTTGGTGTGCACGAACGCGGGCTTGCGATGCGAGCGCACGTAGTCGATCGCCTCCGCGGCCGTCGCCCACACGCCCGGGAAGTCCTGGCTGTCGCACGCGAAATAGCGGATGCCGGGGCGTCCTTGCATCATGCTCGCGACGAACGTGTCGGGCGTGCGCACCGAGATGCCGATGCCGTTGTCCTCGCACGCGAACAGGATCGGACACGGCAGGCTGCGCAGCACCGCTATGCCGGCGGCGTGGAAGCCGGCTTGCGCGGTTGCATGGTTCATCGAGGCGTCGCCGAAGCTGCAGTAGACGATGCTGTCCCACGGCACGCCGCCATGCACGCGCAGACCCTGGCGCTCGAGCCGTTGCAGCGACATCGCGAAGCCCGTGGCCTTCGGCAGATGACTCGCGATCGTGCTCGTCTGCGGCGGCGCGTGCAGCGTCGGCGAACCGAGCACCTTGTGGCGGCCGCCGCTGACCGGATCCTCGGCCGACGCGCAGAACGAGAGCATCGCATCGAAGAACGGCGTCTCGCCCCTGCCCTTGCGGGCGCGTGCGGCCATGAACGCGCCGCTGCGGTAGTGCAGGAAGGCCGTGTCGGTCGTCTCGAGCAGGTGGCCGAAGACGGCGTTCGCTTCGTGGCCGCTGCTGCCGATCGTGTAGTAGCTGATGCCCTTGTCCTTGAGCTCGCGCGACAGCAGGTCCTGCAGCCGCGATTGGATCGCCGACTCGAACAGAGCGACCGCCTGCCGGCGCGTCAGCGACGAATGCGCGGCGATCGGCTCGTCGAGCGGACCCGCGCACGCCGGGTCGGGTCCTGGGTGATCGCGCAGCAGCTTGAGCAGGCGTTCGGTGACGGGGCCTTCGCGGCGGATCGACATGCGGGGTGGCCTGAGATGGCCAGAGGAGGCGAGGATCCTACTGGGGCGGCGCGCTGGAGCCATTGTGCGCTGTCGGTGTCGCCACGGTCGCAACGACGCCCCGGCGCAGACGACACAAGATCAAGAGACCAGAGATCAAGAGACCAGCGTTGGCCATCACAGGAAGCGCCAACTCCCAACGCAGGCACGACCAGTCGAACCTTGGCGGCCCCAGGACCTGCATCTGCATGTCGAGGTCCGGCCTGGCCATGACCACCCGCGCCAGAGCCGCGACGACCAAGACGAGGATCGCGCTGGCGGCCAACCAACACTGAGTGCGCCAGCTTTGCTTGCCATGGCATGCCAAAACCAACACAAGGAGCAGCCCATCGAAGATTGCGACACCCCAACCGGCCCATGTCTCAAGGGCGGGAACCGAAACGAGAATGAAGCGGGGATGTTGACCGTCAGTTACCTCGAACGTCACACGGTCGGTGAACCATGGGAGCAACATCGAAACGAGGGCAACGCAGGACAGCGTTGTTTCGACGATCTCCATCCATGGTGGCCGTGGTCTCACTCACGACTCCAGAAGGCAGTGCGCCGCATAGAGGGCCTGCCCAACGAACAGGGATCCTATCCGGATGAACCCGCGCGGATGCTCGAAGTAGCCAAGGCAGACTCGCGGCTTCGGCTCGTGCCCTGTTGGGGGCCGAGACCCTTGCGCCTCGTCATCCCGGTGTGTTGCGAGGGTGATCGAGATCAGTGAGCCAGCGAGTCGCGCCGGAACGCAAGCGTTGGTGCCCCTCAAGAGGGCATGGCCGTGGATCCTGGTCGGCTGGATGCTCGTCACGGCTGCGGTTGCCGCTAGCTTCCTGGTGTCGTTCGTGGTCCTTGTTGCCTGTCTGGCCGTCGTCGTGTGGCTCGTCGTGCCAGCGTCTTTGCTGCTGGTCGTGGCCGGCCTCGTCAAGTGGAAGCGACGTTGGTGCGTCACTGGTTGCTTCACGACAGTCGTCGCGGTGTCGGGAACAGTCGCCGGCTGGTTGGTGGGAACGGAGGTGTATCGCGCGCAGTGCCGGAAGAGCTGTGAACGTGGTGATGCGTTGGCTGCGGCCTTGGAGCGCTATCGAAGCACGCACGGCAGCTACCACGCGCAACTCGAGGAACTGGTGCCATCCTTCCTATCCAGCCTCCCAGTTACCTGCATTGGCCTCTGCCCGGCCGCTCCGTTCCACTACGAGTGCTTCCGCGAGCACAAGTACGAGCTGACCTTCGTGGGTTCGGGTTTCGACTTGTGGATCCGGCGATCGGATGGCACCTGGTCCTGTGACTGAGGGCACGGTCGACGATGCGTCCGGCCGAGCGCTCGGATTCGCCGCGGCATCTTCGCGACGGCGCACATTGTGCGCGAGGCCCCGAACTGTTCCGATGCGCGCGTGACCGACGCCGCTGCCAAGCCTCGCCGCCATGTCTCTCGCGACCTCGCGGCCGAGCTGCGTGAGTTCGCGGCGTTCGGCACGCGCACGATCGTCGGGCAGCTCGCGGTCGCAGGCCTCCACGTGCCGACGTTCACGAACGAGTTCTGGACCTCGGCGCAGCGCGAAGGGCACAGCCTGCACGAGATCAGCTACCGCGCGTGCTTCAAGCCGTCGCTGCCCGCGTTCTTCGTCGAAAGGTTGTCGAAGCCGGGCGACCGCGTGCTCGACCCGTTCATGGGTCGCGGCACGACGCCGCTCGAGGCGGCGCTGCGCGGTCGCGTGCCGTGCGGCAACGACGTGAATCCACTCTCGGCGATGATGGTGCGGCCGCGCTTCTCTCCGCCGTCGCTGGCGGCGGTCGTTGCGCGCCTCGACAGGCTCGATCTCGAGTGGCACGGCGTGCTCGACGAGGACCTGCTCGCCTTCTTTCATCCCGACACGCTGCGCGCGATCTGCGGGCTGCGCGGACTCTTGCTCGGCAAGGCCGCGAACGGCACGCTCGATGCCGTCGACGAGTGGATCCGCATGGTCGCGCTGAACCGCCTGACGGGTCATTCTTCGGGCTTCTTCTCGGTCTACACGCTGCCGCCGAACCAGGCCGTGTCGGCGGAAGCCCAGCGCAAGATCAACGGCAAGCGCAGGCAGACGCCGCCGTTCCGCGACGTGAAGCGGATCCTCGCGAAGAAGTCGAAGGCCCTGCTGCAGGATGTGAGCCCGCTGTGGCGCCGCGACTCGGACGCGCTCGCCCGGCAGGCCGTGTTGACGACGGGACCCGCGAGCAAGATGCCGCAGTTCGCCGATGCGAGCATACAGCTCGTCGTGACGTCGCCGCCGTTCCTCGACGTCGTGCAGTACGCGGACGACAACTGGATGCGCTGCTGGTTCTGCGGCATCGACAGCAAGGCGGTACCGATCACGATGGCGCGTACGGTCGAAGCGTGGCAGCAGGCGATGGGCGAGGTGTTCGTGGAGCTGCACCGCATCGTGCGCGGTGGCGGCTACGTCGCGTTCGAAGTGGGCGAGGTGCGCAAGGGCAAGGTGCGGCTCGAAGAAGCGGTCGTGCCGTGCGCGGTGGATGCCGGGTTCGTGCCGGAGCTCGTGATGGTCAACGCGCAGGAATTCACGAAGACCGCGAACTGCTGGGGCATCGACAACAACGAAGCCGGCACCAACACGAACAGGATCGTCGTGTTGCGACGCGTTTGACTCGTGGCGGTGGACAGCGGCGGCTTGCGTGGTGTGGCGCCTTGTTATAACGTCGGTAGCAACATGGAGCTCAAACTGCGCAAGATCGGCAACTCGTACGGCGTGATCCTCCCCGCCGAAGTGCTGAAGGCCCTGCAGGTGAGGGAAGGCGGCTCGCTCACGCTGCTGCCAAACGACAAGGGCTTCCAGCTCACGGCGGAAGATGCGGAGTTCCAGCAGCAGTTGCAGGAAGCCCGTTCGCTGATGGCTCGCTACAGCCAGACCCTGCGCGAGCTCGCGAAGTGAAGGCGCCGGTCTGGCTGTTGAAACAGGCGGTGCTGGCCATGCATGCCGAGTGTCTGGCGGCATTCGGCGGCTCCGACGGCGTGCGCGACATGGGCCTGCGCGAGTCGGCGTTGGCGCGACCGCAGAATCGGTTCGCACATGAGAAGTTGGACCTGTGCCGCCTCGCTGCGGCCTACGGTCACGGCATCGCGAAGAACCACGCGTTCGTCGACGGCAACAAGCGCACGGCCTTCCTCGCCACAACCGTGTTCCTGGAGCGCAACGGGTTGTCGCTCACGGCCTCACCGGGACACGCGGCTGGCTTCATGCTCGGCGTTGCCGACGGCACGCTCACGGAGGAGGCCTTCGCTGCGTGGCTGCGCGACAACACGCGCCGTCGATCGAGTGGCCCAAGGAAGGTCGCACGCGGCAAGCGCCGACGGCGCTAGGTTGCTCGCGCCCTCCTTCGATTTCCAGGCATGGACCGGATCAGATGCAGGATCGTGCATCGCGCGGTCCGCAGTCGCCTTCACCCTCCCACGTCGCGCAGCGCCTTCTTCTGGATCTTGCCCGAGCCCGTGCGCGGCAACGCTGCCATGAACCGCACCTGCTTCGGCGCCTTGAAGTGCGCGATGCGATCGCGGCAGAACGCGATCAACTCGTCGGCCGTTGCCGAGGTAGACGGACGCAGCACGACTGCAGCGGTGACTCGTTCGCCCCAGACCGGATCGGGCAGGCCGAACACCGCGCACTCGAGCACGGCATCGTGCGAGTAGAGCACGTTCTCGACTTCAACCGAATACACCGTCTCGCCGCCTGTCTTGATGACGTCCTTCTTGCGATCGACGATGTCGACGTAGCCGTGTGCGTCGATCGTCGCGAGGTCGCCCGTGCGCAGGAATCCATCCTCGTCGAACGCCGCGGCCGTCGCCGCGGGGTCCTGCCAGTACCCGGGAGTCACGGTCGCGCCGCGCACGCGGATCTCGCCGACCGTGCGTTCGTCGGCTGCCACGGGCTTCCCGCGGTCGTCGACGACCTCGAGCTCGACGCCCGCGAACGGCCTCCCGGTCTTGCACTTCCAGCGCAGCTGTTGCGCGGCCGGCAGTCGTTGCAGTTCGGGGGTCAGCAGGCTCACGGTCAAGTACGGGCTGGTCTCGGTCATGCCGTAGGTCTGCACGTAGTCGCAGCGGAACGTCGCGAGGATGCGCCGCACGGTGTCGGGTGCGATCGGGGCGCCGCCGCTCAGCATCACGCGCAGCGAGTAGGCGCGGTCGGAGGCGGACGGCTCGTTCACCATGAGGTTGAGCATCGTCGGCACGAGGTTCGTGATCGTGATGCGATCACTGGCGAGCAGGTCGAGTGCCTGGATCGGCGTGAACGTCGGCAGGAAGGCATGCGTGCCGCAGACAGCGGTGATCGCGAACGTGGCCCACGCGTCGGCGAGGTGGAACATCGGCGCGACGTGAGCCCAGCGGTCGTCGGCCGTCAGCGACAGCTCCTTCACGGCAGCGAGCGCGTGTGTGCAGACGTTGCGGTGCGTCAACACGACGCCTTTGGGCGCACCGGTCGTGCCACTCGTGTAGTAGAGCTGCGCCGGTTGGTCGGCGCCGGCCAACGCCACCGGCGAGCCGCGTCGTTCGCCCGTGGCGATCGCATCGGCGACGAGCACCGCTCCGGCTCGCGCGGCGGTGCCGATCTCGGTGGCGCGTTGCCGGTGAGCCGCGTCGTGCAGCAGCATTGCGCTGCCGCTGTGCTCGAGGATCGTGCGCTGCTCGCCAGGCGCGAGCCGCGTGTTCAGCGACACGAGGATGGCGCCCGCGGCAGCCACGCCGAAGTAGGCCAGGAAGTGATCGATGTCGTTGTGCATGAGGCAGCCGACTCGATCACCCGGTTGGACCCCTCGCGCATGCAGCGTCGCGGCGAGGCGCGTCGCCGCCTGCATGGCCGTGCGGTAGTCGAGCACCCGGTAGCCCTGGCGCAGGGCTTGGCGCTGCGGGGACTTCGTTGCCGCGTCGGCGAGAAACGACCAGACGTTCACGCCTTGGGTGTAGCGGGTCTTGGAGTCGTTGTCGCGGCCTGCTCCAATCCCGCCCCATGTTCGAGGTGCCTTCGAATCCGCTGCCGGCTGCGCTGCCCGAGACCACTGCCGAAGTGGTTGTACAGCCGCCGTTGCGCGTGTTGCACCTCGATCCCGACTTCGTCGCGGTCAGCAAGCCGAGTGGGCTGCTCGTGCATCGCGACGATCACCACAAGGACGCGCCCGCTGCGCTGCAGGTCGTGCGCGACCAGCTCGGCAAGTTCCTCTACCCGTTCCACCGGTTGGACCGCGCGACTTCCGGGGTCCTGCTGTTCGCGTTCTCGTCACAGGCGGCCGCAGCGATGCAGGCCTGTCTCGCATCGCCTGACGCCGTGAAGGAGTATCTGGCGTTGATGCGCTGGCCCGGCAGCGACCGTGCGCTGCCCGACGTCTGGAAGTGCGCAGAACCGCTCGCGGACGAGAAGGACAAGCCGCGACACGCGTGCACGGAGTTCGAGCTCGTGCAAGCGTTCCGCCACTGCGCGTTCGTGCGCTGCCGCATCTCGACGGGTCGTTATCACCAGATCCGGCGACACGCGAGTCACTGCGGGCGCCACATCCTCGGCGATGAGACGCATGGCCGCGACCGCCTCAATGTCGCGTTCCGCGACCGGTACGGACTGCAGCGGCTGTTCCTGCACCTGCAGCGGATCTCGATGCGTCACCCGACCTCGAACGAACGGCTCGAGCTCACGGATCCGATGCCGCCCGAACTGCTCGCCGTGCTGGATCGGCTCCGCGCCGACCCGAAGCGCTCGCCACTGAGGGCCAGGTAGTACAAGACACTTTCCTCTGCTACGCACACCGATGCCGAGAGAACGAATCGAGACTTGGAGGGTGCATGATTACCCCTTCCGTACGCACCGGACGTTGCTGGAAGCGATCGCCGCGGCGGGCAACCATCCGTGCAGCCGCAAGCGGACCGCGATTCCACGAAGCTGACCGGGCGCGTGCTGATGGCGGCGAGCTGGTCGGACACCGAGGTCCGGCTCGCGTTCAGCGGGGACCGGTGCCTGCACGTCGCCGCCGCGGACCGCTTCGTCGACTGGCGCGTTGAGCACGCGGGCATGGCCACGCTGGAGCCCGGCGCGTTCGCGTCCGACGTGTATCTCGAGTGGGAGAAGCGCGGCGTGGACCGCTTCCAGCGGCGCGCGGGTAGATTCCGGACGGTCCGGAACTGCAGCTTGGACTTTCCTATTCACAGAACGCCCGGTCGTCAGTCTGCGAACCCGTTGCTCACCGGCGGTGCGCCCGTTTCCAAGCGACCAGCCCTGCTCCTCCTGCACGCCGCGCTCGCGATGCTCGCGGCGTGCGCGACATCACCGCCGCCCGCGCCGAGGGGCGTCCCTGCCTTGCCGGATCCGCCTTGGCTGATCCGCCGCACGTTCCTGGGCTGGGACGGCAAACCGGTCGAGGTGCTCGGCGCGCCGGGGCCGCGGGCGATCGCCATCTACCTCGAACTGCTGGGGCGGCGCAGCGCCGACCGGCGCGCCGCGATCGACGCCGCGGTGAAGTCCCTGCCGGCCCTGTATGCTGTCGGGGCCGAGAAGACACCGTGGTGCATCCGTGCTCGCGTCTGGTACCGCCACGAAGAATGGGAAGGCGAGCCGGAAGGGCTCCTGCGAGACCAGCCGACCGAGTTGCTCGATCGGATGACGCTCACCGAGTGCGCCATGGCGGTCAGCGACGTGCTGTGGCAGTGGCCGCATCGTCCGGGTCCGCGCCCCTTCCTACGCCCCCAGATGAAGTTGAACGTCGCGGGCCCGATTTGTGCGCGCTGGCTTCGTGAACGGCTGGATGCAGGCGTGCCGCTGCCGCACGCATGGCTCGAAGCACAGTTCGTGCTGTACGACGACGTCAGCGAACTCGAGTTGCTGCCCGGCGGTTGGCTGCGCATCGCACGCCGCCCGGAGAGCACCGAGTTCTCCGACGAGCCGTGGATCGGTCGCTACTAGGCCGGCCGGACGCGTCCGGACCCAGCTCTGGCGCGGCCTTCGTCTGCTGCGCGACGGCGAGGTGATCGTGGCGTCGTGGATCGGGCGGAGTTGGTCCGTTCGTCGTGCCTGCGCGGTCAACCTCGCGAGCATCTGCAGTCCGTGCGCGGCTGCGTTGGAAACCGCTTGACAGTGATCCGGCAGCCATCAAGATGCGCCTCAGCGCTCGGAACTAATCCGGTAATGCCGGATCAAAGAATGGCCGGAACACAGCGACAAGAATCGACACAAGTTCGCAACGGTAATACCATTACGCGGACTTCTCCAACCGTCAAGATTCCTGTTCAGCGCAACCGTGATTCCCAGCCCCAGAGCGTCGTGCTCCCTCGCCCCCGGGACTCAGGAATGAATCAGAAGAAAAAGTACGCGCTGGCCGGTGGTGGCTACTGCCTCTACGCGCCGCGCTTCCCACGCTTCCTCGAGACGTTGGGGTTCGCGGACGAAGCGAACATCGCGAGCGCAGTCGTGCCGTCGGTGTTCTTCATGGCGCTGCTCGAGCAGGGCAAGCCCATCGCGCTGCACTTCCAGAAGGTCGAGCACGACCAGGGGCGCGCCACGTTGTCGTTCGACGAGCCTGGCGGCCTGAAGGTCACAGAACGGCGCTTCGTGAGCCACGACGATCGGTTCGTCTCCGAGCTCGAGCTCGCGAACACGGGCAAGGTCGATCGCGAGATCACCGTTGTGCTGTGGACGGTCACGGATCCCGAGGGTGAGCCCGTTTCGCTCGAGGGCGACAGCTTCCGCATCCGGCGCATGCTCAAGATCGGCGACTCGCCCGAAGTGCCGGCGGACATCCACTACTCGAGTCCGCTCAGCAAGGGCGCGCGCTGCCTGCAGGGCTTCTTCGCGGAGGGCGGCAGCGATCGACCTGACTTCGAGGAGACGCCGTGGTTCGAGATGGATGCGATGCCCACGCCGCGCGCGAAGCGCCCGATGGAGAAGCCGAGCCCCATCATTCCCGGCTCGCGCGTCTACGCGGGGTTGTTCCGGCCAGTGCCGCTGAAAGCCGGCAGCAAGGCGATGCACCGCTTCGAGGCCAACGTCGTGTTCAAGGGCAAGGGCGTGAACTTCCGCGCGCGCCGACCCGACGCCAAGGACGAGAACGGCTGGCACGCGTTCTGGGACAAGGCGCCGCGCTTCCACTGCGACAACAAGGAAATCGAACGCGTGGTTCGCCACCGGTTCGAGCTGTTGTGCTCGCTGCGCCAGCCGCACGGCGCGGGCCTCTACTCCTCGGCCTCGGTCTGCGAAGGCAACGGTCCGTTCCACCAACCCTCGGCGTTCAGCTCGCCTTCGATCATGCGCGAGGCGCGCTGGCTGCAGGACCCGACGCTGGCGCGCGGCTGTCTGAAGGTGTTCTTCGAGAACGTGCACCACAACGGGCAGGTGCCGGGTCGCGTCTACATGAGCGGCCTCAACATCAGCGACTTCTATCACGCCGACTGGGGCGGGGGCTTCGAGGCGCTCGACGCGATCCATCCCGACAAGGCCACGAAGAAGGCCGTGCTGATGGCGATGCAGCGCTACGTGAAGTGGCTTGCCAACAACCGCGATCCGGAGGGCAGCGGCCTCACCGACATCGTGAATCACTTCGAGGCCGGTCAGGAGTTCTCGCGCCGCTACACGGTCATCGACGACAAAGCCGACCGCGCGATCGAGTTCACCGAGCAGTTCCGGCTCAAGGGCATCGACGCCTCGGTGTTCCGCTACCGGATGGTGAAGTGGCTCTACAAGGTCGCCGAGGAGATCCAGGAGAAGGCGATGGCCAACCGCTTCCAGGCGGAGGCCGAGGTCATCCTCGACACGATCCGCAAGAAGATGTGGGACGAGAAGGCGGGGCTCTTCATGGACCTCGACCCCGACAACCGCCGCAAGACGAACGTCAAGGCGGCCGTCGGCTTCTACCCGCTCGCGACCGACATCCCGAATCAGAAGCAGGTCGACCGCATGCTCGACACGCTGTCGGACCGCGAGGAGTTCTGGACCAAGTTCCCGGTGCCCAGCATCGCGATGAGCGATTCGACGTTCGACGCGACGGGGCGATGGAAGGGCACGCGCAAGGGCTGCCCGTGGAACGGCCGCGTCTGGCCGATGATCAACACGCACATCCTCGAGGGTCTCACCTATTGGGCCGAACGCGGCAACAAGCGTGCGCAGAAGCTCGCGGTCGAGCTGCTCAAGAAGACCGTGACGATGATGAGCGGCGCGACCGAGGGCAGCAGCGTCGCGAACTCGTTCGAGCACTACCACCCCGAGACGGGCATCGGCTCGCGCTACCGCGGCGTCGACCTCTACCTGCACTCGTTCATGCTCGACAACATCTTCCGCATCGCCTGTGGCTTCGCGGTCCGCTACGGCGAAGTACAGGACGATCCGATCGGCGACCCGATCGACTTCAGGCTCACGGGCATGCCGCTCGGCAACAAGGTCTACGACGTCGACCGCAAGAACGGGCGGTTGCGCGTGCAGCAGCAGTAGCCGCAGCGCGCGCTCGGCTGCTGGTTGGTATCGTGCCCGCCAGTGACGACCCTCGCCGACATCCGCGCTGCCGCGGCGCGCATCCGCGGCCACGTGCACCGCACACCGGTGCTGACCTCTGCGACGCTCGACGCCGAGCTCGGTGCCGTGGTCTTCGCGAAGTGCGAGAACCTGCAGAAGGTGGGAGCCTTCAAGGCGCGCGGCGCCTGCAACGCCGTGATGGCACTCGACGACGCGGCCAGCAAACGCGGCGTGATCACGCACAGCAGTGGCAACCACGGCGCGGCGCTCGCCTATGCGGCGCAGAAGCGCGGCATCCCGTGCACGGTCGTGATGCCCGACAACGCGCCCGACGTCAAGGTCGCGGCCGTGCGCGGCTACGGCGCCGAGATCCGCCTCTGCAAGGCGTCCGAACGCGCCGCGGTCTGCGCGGCCCTGCAGCAGGAAAAGGGCGCCGTGATGGTGCATCCGTTCGAGAACCCGTTCGTGATCGCGGGGCAGGGCACGGCGGCGCTGGAATTGCTCGAGGACGTTCCGGACCTCGACGTCGTGATCACGCCGGTCGGCGGCGGCGGGCTCTGTGCGGGCACGGCGGTCGTCGTGCGTGCGCTGCGGCCAACCGCGTGGATGCTCGGCGCCGAGCCGAAGGCCGTCGACGACGCCGCGCGTTCGATGGCGACCGGCGTGCGACAGCCACGCGTCGATGGCGCGAAGTCGTGGGGCGACGGCCTCATGACGGGTCTCGGCGAGCCCAACTTCGAGCTGCTGCGGCAACACCGTGTGCGCATCGTCACCGTCGACGAGGTTGCGATCGTCGAGGCCGCGCGGTTCTTCCTGCAGCGCATGAAGATCGTCGTCGAACCGAGTGCGGCGACCGTGCTCGCGGCGCTTCGCGCCATCGCACCCGAGCTGCGCAGGAAGCGCATCGGCATGGTGCTGAGCGGCGGCAACACCGATTTCGCGTGGCTGGCCTGAGCCTCTCGCCCTTGGGCGAGCAGGTTGAGGCCAGCCACGCGTCAGGTCATGCTGCGACACCCGTAAGCGCGGCACACAAACCACAGCGAACTACGCAGCCAGCCCCGCGGCGCGCCGTCACAGATGAAACTGCGTACCCAGCCAGGCCAGGCACCCCGCGACCGCCGGCATCACGAGCACGCGCAGGACCTCGAGCATGCTGGCTCGCACGAAGCAGCCATTGCCGCCGGCGCTCGGGCTGCCCGGAATGGTGTCGAGCAACACCGCCGAGTGGCTGACCGGGTCGTAGAGCACCGGCTCGGTCGCATGCTCGGCCAGGTCCTGGTGACGATGCGAGCGAGCGCGGATCTGGTGACGGCGCTTCTGCGCGTCGATGAACACGAAGGTCAGACGGTAGACGCGCTTGTTGTGGAGCGTCGCGTTCGTCTCGGCCTGTTCCACGAGCTGGCCCTGCGCGAGCAGGCCATGGACCAGCAGGTGCGTGTTCCGCCGTCCACGCCAGAGACCGTAGAGCAGGAAGAGCAGGCCGGTGCCCGGCACGATGAGCAGGAACGCGACGGCCGCCGGGAACGGCGCGGTGTGCATGCCGCGGATGCGCGCAGCGCGCTGGTCCTCCGCGGCGTACTCGACCACGATCGGGCTGCCGGCGTCCGGGACCGCGCCTCGCGTGTACGAGAAACCCTGCATCGGCGCGTCGCCGATCGTGTACTCGAAGTAGACCCTGACCACCTGCGAGCCTTGGACCATGATCGTGGTCCATTCGTGGCGCAGGACCTTGCCCTCGGTCACACGCAACGGGCCAGCGAACTTCGCGGCGGTCATCAGCTCCGACTGGACGACGAAGATCAGACTCGCGAGCAGACCCAAGCCCAGCACGAGCCAGCCGATCATCGTCGACAGGCCCCCGAGGGCGACGCGCAGGCGCAGCGAAATCGGCAGGCTTCTAGGTGGTGGAGCCAGCGACAGGGGGTTCGCCACGGGCGGGAGTGTACTGACGGTGGCTCCTGTGCGCATGGCTCGTGCGGGGCCACTCGGAGAACATGCGGGAGCCTCGGAGCCGTAGAATCGGTACCGATCATGCCTGGCATCGTTTTGACAACGGACCTGTCCGACGAATCCAAGCGAGCGTTCGCCCCTGTGCGCATGCTCGCGAAGCAACTGAACCTGCGAGTCAGCATGCTCGCGGTGGTCGAGAACATGCCGTTCGAAGCCACCGGTGGCGGGCTCATGGCCGTCTACCCCGACCCGGTGCAGGTCAAGCAGGAGTGGCAGAAGGTACTGGCCGGCCTCGCCGATCAGTTCGGGCGCGATCTGTGCGACGAGACCGTCGTGCTCGAGGCAGCGGACGTGCCGCGCGCGATCGTCGACTTCGCGCACAAGAACAAGGCCGATTTCGTCGCGATGGCGACGCACGGTCGCTCGGGCCTGCGACGACTGCTGCTCGGCTCGGTGGCCGAGCAGGTCGTGCGGCATGCGCACGTTCCCGTGGTGCTCTATCCGCCGCCGGCCTGAATCGGCGTGCTGCGCCGCCAGTTCTCGAAGCGATGCACGAGCGTCGCGGTCGCGAGGATCGGGATCACGAGGTTCACGATCGGCAGCGTGAACAGGAACGTGAGACCGATGCCGGTCAGCAGCAGCTCTGGCTGGCGGCGATCCCGCATGGTCCTCGCTGCAGCCGGCGAGACCCGGCGCAGCGCGACGAGCTCGAAGTACTCGCGGCCGAGCAGCCAGCCGTTCACGACGAAGTAGCCGATCGGGTAGGCGATCGGAACGAACACGAGCATCACCACCAGCAGCACGTTGGCCAACAGCACGCTCGCGAGGAACCCGAGACTGCTGCCGATCGCCGACAGCAACGGCAGACCCGGGGCAGGCGGCAGATCGGGATAGTGGCGTGCTTCGACGACGCGCGCGACGCGTTCGAGGAACAGCAGCACGAAGGCGCTCGCGACGAACGGGAACAGGAACCACGCGAGCACGAGCGTCACGAGGCCGCCGAGCGTGCCGAGGAGCCACGACGACGATACGTAGTCGCCGAGACCTGCCCTGAGCAGCCAGTCGACGCCGAACCACACGGCGACGAAGCAGCCGGTGCTGAGCACGACGCACACGCCGAGCAGCGTGAGGATGCGCGGGTCGAAGAGCTGGCCCAGCGCGCGCGAGATGGCGAGTGCCATGGAATGCGGGCAGTGGCTCAGACTCCGGCGCTGCCGACCAGGGCTTCGATCGCGACCGGATCCTTCGGGATCGATGCGGTCAGGACCTCGTGGCCGGATTCGGTGCAGGCGACGTCGTCTTCGATGCGGATGCCGCCGAAGCCGCGCAGCGAGTTCATCGTGAGGAACTTCTCGGCGTGCGCGAAGTCGACCTGGCCCTTGAACTGCTCCCTGAACTTCGGGTCGTGCAGGATCGCCGGCACGAAGTAGATGCCAGGTTCGATCGTGAAACACATGCCGGGCCGCAGGTCGAGATCGAGACGCAGGTAGGCCGTGCCGAACTGCGGGCTGCGTGTGCGACCGGGCGCATAGGCGATCAGGTCGCCAAAGGCCTCCATGTCGTGCACGTCGAGGCCGAGTAGGTGTCCGACGCCGTGTGGGAAGAACATCGCGTGCGCGCCACTCTCGACGAGAGTGTCGGTCTTGCCCTTCATGAGACCCATCTGCACGAGCCCGTCGGCAAGCACGCGCGAGGCCAGCAGGTGCACGTCGCGATAGCGCACGCCTGGCTTCACGGCGTCGATGGCAGCCAGCTCCGCGGCGAGCACGACGTCGTACACGTCGCGCGCCTCGGGCGAGAACCGGCCGCCGACGGGCCAGGTGCGCGTCACGTCGGCGCAGTAGCCGCTCGGTCGCTCGGCACCGGCGTCGAGCAGCACGAGATCGGTCTCCATGAGCAGGTTGTGGTGCGCATGGTTGTGCAGCACTTCGCCGCGGACCGAGAGGATCGTGTTGTAGGCCGGCACGCAGCCATGGCGCGCGAACGTGCCCTCGACGTGACCGACGAGCTCCTGTTCGTAGATGCCGGCGCGCGTGCGCGCCATCGCGAGCGTGTGGGCCTGATGCGTGACCACGGCAGCCTGCCGCATCTCGGCGAGCTCGTCGGGGGCTTTGTGAGTGCGCATGTTCGCGATCGCGAGCACGACGTCCTTGTCGCCGATCTTCGACGCGTCGAAGAAATCGACATTGCCGCCCGCGATCGCGGCCGCCTCGGCCGTCGCGCGCGGGTCGGGGATTCCGACCGTGCGAACGCGGCGTTTGCCGCACTTCTTCGCGACGAGCTTCGCGAGGTCGGCGCGCTTCTCGACGGCGTCGACGCCGTGCAGCTTCTTCATGTCGGCGAAGCTCGGCACCGGCCCGTGCCAGAGCGCATCGGCCTGCGTGCGTTCGTCGAGGAACAACGTGACCGATTCGTCTTCGGGATCGAACAGCGCGGCCGAGTTCGGCTCCGGATCGGCGAAGAAGAACAGGAAGGTGCTGTCGGCGCGGAACGGACTCCAGTTGGCCGGGTAGTTCCGGGAGATCCAGTTGCCGGCCATCAGCAGGACGGGGGCGTCGATGGTGTTCAGGAATTCGCGGCGGCGATTCTTGTGATGCGGCAGGCTCGGCATGGCGCTGGTAGCGTAGGGCCGGCCTCGCTCCCGTGCACTTCGCCCCCATTCGATGAGGCGCGGAGTTCCGGTCGGACCTGGCCCGTAGTCGCGCCCTCTCGTTGCTCGTCGCCCCCTATGAACGCCAAGGCCCTGCTCCTCGTCGTGTTCGCCGTCCTGGGTGTCGTTTGCTGGTTCTTGCTGAAGGGAGGGGCTGACGTCGAGCCGGGCCACACGGCTCCGGCCGAGACGCCGGCCGTTGCCGGGAGCAATGCCGCGCCACAGTCACACGGCGTCGAGCGGGCGGGGGCCGCCTCCGAGACAGCGAGCCCGGACCGCACGGCAGCGCCGGCCGCCGCGGGCAATGGTGATCGAGGCCCGGCAATGGTGCGCGGCCGCATCGTCGACGGCTCGGGGTCGCCGCGTGGTTCGGTCGAGCTCGTGCTCAACAGCTGGAACCCCGTCGATGGTTTCGGCGACATCGACATCGGGGATCTGCCGTCGCCGGTCGGACAGCAACGCGCTGGGCGCGAGCCGAAGCCGACCTGCACGACGCGAGCCGATGGCACGTTCCACTTCCCGCTCGCCGCGGAACGCGACGCTCGCATCGAGCTGGCCACCGACCACCTCGTCTTCTCGAACCGGGTGCCGCAGATCAAAGGAGGCAAGGCCGACCAGGATCTCGGCGATCTCGCGGTGGTCAAGGAAGGCATGCTGCGGGGCGTCGTGCAGGACGAACACGGCAAGCCGATCGCGGACGTGAACGTCAACGTCGGGGCCGGCGAGCTGGGCTTGGTGGGCTTTGGTGCTTCGAGCAGCGCGAAGACGGGGGCCGACGGCAAGTTCTCGCTCGGGATGCTGCGGCCCGGCAAATGGACGCTGCGCACGGCGTCGGGCCAGTTCCTGCCCACGGTCCAGGAGTTCACGCTCGCGCCGGAGGAACAGCGCGACACCTTGGTCGTCGTCCGGCCTGGGCAGGCAATCGCGGGTCAGGTGGTCGATGAACGCGGCGTCGGAGTCTCGGGCTGCAAGGTCGGCAGCAAGCGCAAGGAGTCGCGCGGCGGCGTGGCGATCGAACGGTTCGCCACGGACGAATCGGCCACGACGGATGCCGGCGGCTTCTTCACGCTGTCGGGTTTGTCGACCGAGACGGCCACCGTGAGGACTTTCGATGCGGGACACACCTCGGCGACGGCGGCCGACGTTCCCGTGGGCACGGGCAATCTCGTGTTGCGCGTCGAGCGTCTCGGCAGCGTCGAAGGCGTGCTGGTCGGCGCCGACGGCACGCCGGTCGAAGGCAGTCGCGTGGTCGCAAGACCGAATGGGCAGGGACCCGGCGACGTCATGTTCGAGCCCGGTGAAGAGCTGCCGCTGGCGCGGGGGAACGGGGGCGCTACGACTGCCGCTGATGGCACGTTCCGCGTCGAGGGAGTGCTTCCGGGGATGGTCACGGTCGCTGCGACCGGTGAGGGCCACCTGCCGGTCCAGAGGGCCGACGTGCAGGTATTGCCGGCACAGACGGTCAAGGGCGTGCGGCTCGTTGCGGACCTCGGCGCCATGGCGCGCGTCACGGTGGTCGACGAGGGCGGCGCGCCCGTCGCTGGCGCCAAGGTGCAGGCGAAGCGACCGGCAGAAGGTGGGGCACCGGGCAATGGCACGGGCTTTCGGGCCCGTCGCGTCGGAGTCAGCAACGACAACGGCGACGTGCGAGTTGGCGGCGGGCCGGAGGGGCTCGGCACCGCGACCACGAATGCCGAGGGCGTGGCGCTGTTGACGGGGCTGCCGGCCGGCCAGGTGCAGCTGGTCGCGACGCACGCGGAGTTTGCGCCGGCCAAAGCGGCGCTTGCGACGTTGCCGAAGAGCGGCACCGTCGACGCGAGTCTCACGCTGCGCAAGCCGGGATTCGCCGAAGTACTCGTCACGGGTGCGGACGGCGCGCCTGCCAGCGGCGTGAGCTTCCGCGTCAGCGGGCCGGTGAGCGAGGACAGTCGCGACGTGTCCGGCAAGACGAACGATGCCGGGCTCGGCGTCGTCGGTTCGCTCGCCGCGGGCAACTACACGGTCGTCCTGCTGCGCCCGGGCAACACGGCGAGAGTTGGCGACATGGCGTTCGTGAGCTTCGGCCAGGACGATGCGATCGAGTCGACGCAGCAGCCGTTCGCCGTGAAGGCCGGCGAGACCACGCGCATCGAGCTCAGCAAGCCCGCCCTCACGAAGGTCTACGGCACGGTGACCGGAATCGATGGACCGCTCGCGGGCTGCACGGTCGAGTTGGAGCAACACGGGAGCACCGGCATCGGTCTGCCGGGTATGGGCGGCGGGCGGTCGACGAAGACTGCCGCCGACGGTTCGTTCGCGATCGAGGACGTCGAGAGCGGCAGCTACACGGCGCGCTACGGCAAGCCCGAGCAGGTCGTGAAGGCGACGGCGGACTTCGAAGTGCCGCCGAATCAACCGGAGCTGCGCCAGGATCTGGTGCTGCGGACCGGCAAGCTGCGCGTGCAAGCGTGCGCCAAGGACACGGGCGAGGCCGTCAGCGGAGCCGAGGTCGAGATCGCGCGCGCCAGCGCAGGCGCGGCCGGCCAGCGGCCGCGCCAGGCGCGCATGGTCATGATGGTCTCGGTCAACGGCCCGAACGCGGGCGGCGAGACCACGACGATGACGATGGGCTCGCAGCGAGCGCAGACCGGCGCCGACGGCTGGGCCGAAGTCGAGGACGTGCCGGCGGGCGAATACACCGTGCGCGTCACGCACAAGAAGTACGCGCCGGTCGAGCTGAAGGGTCAGACCGTCGTCGAGCAGCGGACCACGGACTGTGGTCGCGTCGAGATGGGCCCCGCGGGGCGCATTCGCGGCACGGTCGTCGCGCGCGATGGCAAGTCGGTGCAGGTGGCGCTGGTGCAGCACCGCGCCGCCGGTGTCACGGCGTGGTCCGAGCCGACCGTGGCGATGGGAGGCAGCTTCCGCATCGACGGCCTCGCAGCGGGCAAGTACGCCGTGCGCGCACAGCTGATCAGCGAGAACACGAGCTACGGCCCCGAGGTCGAGGTCGAGGTGAAGGGTGGCGAGACGACCACGACCGAGGTTCAGCTGCCCGAGAAGTAGCGAACAGCTCCACGCCCCGCCGGCACTCAGCTCGGCGTCGATGCCGTTCTTGGTACCGTGAAGAAGAAGCAGCTGCCGCGCCCCGGATTGGATTCGACCCACACGCGCCCGCCATGGCGTTCGACGATGGAGCGCACGATCGCGAGGCCGATGCCGCTCGTGCCGTTCTTGTCGGGAGGCTTCCCGGCGACGAACATGTCGAAGACCCGCGGCTGCTCCTGGTCGGCGATGCCGATCCCGTTGTCGCGAACGGCGAAACGCCAGGCCCCCGGCACTTCGTCGGCCTCGACCGACACGTAGCCAATGGGCCGGCCCATGTGCTGGATCGCGTTGCCGATCAGGTTCTGCAGGATTCGTTCGAAGTGCAGGCGGTCGTAGGTGATCTCCGGCAGCGGCCGCGTGGTGATCGTGATGTTCGGCGGCGGCGACAGCATCGCGATCACGGTCGCCACGGCCTGGCCGGCATCGAACGCTTCGTCGTGTCCCGTGTCCTGACCCGCGCGCGCGCGCTCGAGCAGCCCCTGGATCAACGCGTTCATCTTCTGCGATCGCTCCACGAGCAGGTCCAGGTGACTGCGACCCACCGGCCCGAGCGCTTCTCGATGGTCTGCCCGCAGCCATTCCGCGACGTGACAGATGCCGCGCAGCGGCGCCTTGAGATCGTGCGACACGAGGTGCGCGAACTCGTCGAGCAGGCGGTTCTGCTGTTCGAGCGCGAGCGTCTTGCGCTGCAGCTCTACGTTCGCCTGCGAGAGCGCGGAGGTCCGCTCCGCGACGCGCACCTCGAGCGCTTCGTTGACCTGCCGCAACTCGTCCTGGGCGCGCTTGCGCTCCGCGATCTCGTTCTCGAGGTCGGAATTCGCCGACGCGAGCGCCTGGCTCTTGCGGAACATCTCGACGAAGACGGCGACCTTCGAACGCAGGATCTCCGGATTGATCGGTTTGCTGAGGTAGTCGACGGCGCCCGCGCCGTAGCCGCGCAGGACGTCCGTTTCCTCGAGCAGGTAGGCGGTCAAGAACAGGATCGGTACGTGTTGCGTGCGCTTGCGCTGCTTGATGACCTGCGCGAGCTCGATGCCGCTCATGCCCGGCATGCGGATGTCGAGCACGATCGCGGCAAACTCCTGACCGAGCAGCGCGAGCAGCGCTTCCTCGGCCGAGTGCGCCTGCACGAGCTCGTGGTCCGGTGAAGCCAGGATCGTCTCGAGCACCTCGAGATTCCCGGCCTGGTCGTCGACGAGCAGGATGCGCGCGGGGGAACTCACGGTCACTCCGGGGTGGAAGCTAGCGGTAGAGCCACACGCGCAGCAGCGAGAGCAGCTGCGCCGGGTTCACGGGCTTGGCGATGTAGTCCGAGGCGCCGGCCTGCAAACACTTCTCGCGGTCGCCCTTCATCGCCTTGGCGGTGAGCGCGAGGATCGGGAGCGCGCGGAAGCGCGGCACCTTGCGGATCTCGCGCATGGTCTCGTAGCCGTCCATCTCGGGCATCATGATGTCCATCAGCACGACGCTGAGGTCCTTCGTGCGTTCGATGTTCTCGATGGCCTGGCGGCCGTTCGTGGCGGCCAGCACCTCCATGCCCTCGTTCTCGAGCACGGTCGTGAGCGCGAAGATGTTGCGCGCGTCGTCGTCCACGACGAGCACCTTGCGGCCGTGCAGGATCTCGCTCGAGGTCTGCAGCCGCTCGAGCATCTTGCGCTTGTGCTCGGGCAGCTCCGAGATCTTGCGGTGCAGGAACAGCGAGGTCTCGTCGAACAAGCGATCGGGCGACTGCACGTCCTTGAGCACGATGCTCTTCGATACGAGCCGCAGGCGCTCCTCCTCCTCCTCGCTCAGTTCCTTGCCCGTGAACACGACGACCGCAATGTTGCGCAACACGGGCTCGGCCTGCAGTTTCTCGAGCAGCTCGAAGCCGCTCATGTCGGGCAAGCGCAGATCGACCACGCAGCAGTCGAACGGCAGGTCGAGCAGCGTCTGCAGTGCCTCGTGGCCCGTGCCGACGGCCGTGACCTCGATGTCGTCGTGGGACAGCAGCTCGACGATGCTGCCGCGCTCGATCTCGTTGTCCTCCACGATCAGCAGGCGCTTCGTGTGTGGCGTGACATAGGTGCGGATGCGATCGAACGCCTGCTCGAGATCCTCGGTCGTAGCCGGTTTGATCATGTAGGAGAACGCGCCGTGCGCGAGGCCGTGCTGGCGCTCCTCCTCGACCGTCAGGATCTGCACCGGGATGTGACGCGTGGCCGGATCGAGCTTGAGCGTGCTGAGCACGGTCCAACCGAGCATGTCCGGCAGGAAGACGTCGAGCGTGATGGCCGTGGGCAGATACTGGCGGGCCAGCGAGATCCCGAGCTGGCCGCGGTTGGCGATCAGGCCCTTGAAACCCTTCTGGTGCGCGAGCCCGAGCAGGATGCGAGCGTAGTTCGGGTCGTCGTCGACGATCAGCATCACGTTGTCGCCGGGTTCGACACTGCCGCGATCGTCGGGCACGATCTCTTCGGCGATGACGCGCGCCGGCAGTGGCGGTTGCGCGGCCGAAGTCGGCGCGGTCGCGGTGCGCGCCGGACCCGTGTAGGTGAGCGGCAGATAGAGTGTGAACGTGCTGCCCTGACCGGGCGCGCTGACGAGTCGGATCTCGCCGCCGAGCAGCGTCGCGAGCTCGCGGCTGATCGCGAGGCCGAGACCCGTGCCGCCGTACTTGCGGCTCGTGCCCGCGTCTGCTTGCTGGAAGGCCTCGAAGATCAAGCGCTGTTTGTCGGGCGCGATGCCGATGCCCGTGTCCGAGACTGCGACCGCGAACACGCTCTGCGCGTAGCGTAGGATCGGGTGGTCGCTGCCCCAGCCCGACGTCACGGGCTTGACGGTCATCGAGACCTTGCCCTGCGAGGTGAACTTGAACGCGTTGGAGAGCAGGTTCTTGAGGATCTGCTGCAGGCGCTTCGGGTCGTTCGTGAACGTCGGCGGCAGCGACGCGTCGATCTCGACCGTGAACGCGAGGTTGCGCGATTCGGCGACGTGGTGGAACGTGCGCTCGACGGTGTCGCGCAGCGACACGAACGTGATCTCCTCGGCCTCGACCGTGACCGTTCCGGACTCGATCTTGGACAGGTCGAGGATGTCGTTGATCAGCGTCAGCAGGTCGGTGCCCGACGAGTGGATGTTGCGCGCGAACTCGACCTGCTTCGAAGTCAGGTTGGTGCCCGCGTTGTCGGCGAGTTGTTGCGCCAGGATGAGCACCGAGTTCAGCGGCGTGCGCAACTCGTGCGACATGTTGGCCAGGAACTCGGACTTGTATTTCGAGGTCAAGGCCAGCTCGGCGGCCTTCTCCTCGAGCGCGCTGCGCGCCTGCTCGACCTCCATGTTCTTGCGCTCGACCTCGGCGTTCTGCTCGGCGAGTTGCTTGGCCTTGGTCGCGAGCTGTTCATTGGACTGCTGCAGCTCGGTCTGGCGCGTCTGCAATTCGAGCGTGAGCTGCTGCGATTGTTGCAGCAGGTTCTCGGTGCGCATCGTCGCCTCGATCGTGTTGAGCACGACGCCGATGGATTGCGTGAGCTGCTCGAGGAACGTCTGGTGCATCGGCGTGAACGGCAGCAGCGAGGCCAGCTCGATGACGGCCTTCGTCTCGCCCTCGAACAGCGCCGGCAGCACGACGATGTTGACCGGCTGCAGCGCGCCGAGACTCGAGTGGATGCGCGTGTAACCTTGCGGCACGTCGGCGATCAGGACTCGCTGCTTCTCGAGCGCGCACTGGCCGACCAGGCCCTCGCCGACCTCGATGCGCTGCGGCTGGCCCTGCCAACGCGCGTAGCCGGCGAGGATCTGCAGCGCTGGGCGCTCCGTTCCCTCGGCCTGGTTCATCAGGTAGATCGTGCCCTGCTGTGCGTTCACGAGCGGCGCGAGCTCGGACAGCAGCATCTTGCCGACGGTCACGAGGTCGCGTTGGCCCTGCAGCATGCGCGTGAACTTGGCCAGGTTGGTCTTGAGCCAGTCCTGCTCCTGGTTGCGCTCGGTGGTGCCGCGCAGGTTGTCGATCATCGTGTTGATGTTGTCCTTGAGCTCGGCCACCTCGCCGCGCGCCTCGACCTGGATCGAGCGCGTGAGGTCGCCCTTCGTGACCGCGGTCGCGACCTCGGCGATCGCGCGCACCTGGTTCGTCAGGTTGGCGGCCAGCAGGTTCACGTTGCCAGTCAGGTCCTTCCACGTGCCCGCCGCGCCCGGAACGTTGGCCTGGCCGCCGAGGCGCCCGTCGACGCCGACCTCGCGCGCGACGTTCGTGACCTGTTCGGCGAAGGTGGCCAGCGTGTCGGTCATGCTGTTGATCGTCTCGGCCAGCGCCGCGACCTCACCCTTGGCCTCGACCGTGAGCTTCTGGCGCAGGTTGCCGTCGGCCACGGCCGTGACGACCTTGACGATGCCTCGCACCTGGTCGGTCAGGTTCGCCGCCATGACGTTGACCGAGTCGGTCAGGTCCTTCCACGTGCCGGCCACGCCGGACACCTCGGCCTGACCACCGAGCTTGCCTTCGGTGCCGACCTCGCGCGCCACGCGCGTGACTTCGGACGCGAACGAACGCAACTGGTCGACCATCGTGTTGATCGTGTTCTTGAGCTCGAGGATCTCGCCCTTGACGTCGACCGCGATCTTGCGCGACAGGTCGCCGCGCGCGACGGCCGTCGTGACCTCGGCGATGTTGCGCACCTGCGCCGTGAGGTTGGAAGCCATCGCGTTGACCGAGTCGGTCAGGCTCTTCCAGGTGCCAGCAACGCCCGGCACGGCGGCCTGGCCGCCGAGCTTGCCTTCGGTGCCGACCTCGCGCGCGACGCGCGTCACTTCGGACGCGAACGCGTTGAGCTGGTCGACCATCGTGTTGATCGTGTTCTTGAGCTCGAGGATCTCACCCTCGACGTCGACCGTGATCTTGCGCGACAGGTCGCCGCGCGCGACGGCCGTCGTGACCTCGGCGATGTTGCGCACCTGACCGGTCAGGTTGCTGGCCATCGAGTTCACGTTGTCGGTCAGGTCCTTCCAGGTGCCGGCGACGCCGCTGACCACGGCGCGACCGCCGAGCTTGCCTTCGGTGCCGACTTCGCGCGCGACGCGGCTGACCTCGGACGCGAACGCGTTGAGCTGATCGACCATCGTGTTGATCGTGTTCTTGAGCTCGAGGATCTCGCCTTCGACGTCGACCGTGATCTTGCGCGACAGGTCGCCGCGAGCGACGGCCGTCGTCACGCCCGCGATGTTGCGCACCTGGGCCGTGAGGTTGCTGGCCATCGCGTTGACCGAGTCGGTCAGGCTCTTCCACGTGCCGGCCACGCCCGGCACGGTCGCCTGGCCGCCGAGCTTGCCCTCGGTGCCGACCTCGCGCGCGACGCGCGTGACTTCGGACGCGAAGGAGTTGAGCTGGTCGACCATCGTGTTGATCGTGTTCTTGAGCTCGAGGATCTCGCCCTTGACGTCGACCGTGATCTTGCGCGACAGGTCGCCGCGCGCGACGGCCGTCGTGACCTCGGCGATGTTGCGCACCTGGCCAGTGAGGTTGGTGCCCATCGCGTTGACCGAGTCGGTCAGGTCCTTCCACGTGCCAGCGACGCCGGACACGGTCGCCTGGCCGCCGAGCTTGCCTTCGGTGCCGACTTCGCGCGCGACGCGCGTGACTTCGGACGCGAACGCGTTGAGCTGGTCGACCATCGTGTTGATCGTGTTCTTGAGCTCGAGGATCTCGCCCTTGACGTCGACCGTGATCTTGCGCGACAGGTCGCCGCGCGCGATGGCCGTGGCCACGGCCGCGATGTTGCGCACCTGACCGGTGAGGTTGCTGGCCATCGAGTTCACGTTGTCGGTCAGGTCCTTCCACGTACCGGCTACGCCCGGCACCACGGCCTGGCCGCCGAGCTTGCCCTCGGTGCCGACCTCGCGCGCGACGCGCGTGACTTCCGACGCGAACGAACGCAGCTGGTCGACCATCGTGTTGATGGCCTCCTTGAGCTGCAGGATCTCGCCGCGCACGTCGACCGTGATCTTCTTGGACAGGTCGCCGTCGGCCACGGCGATCGTCACCTCGGCGATGCTGCGCACCTGGTCCGTCAGGTTGCCCGCCATGTGGTTCACTGACTCGGTGAGCTCCCTCCAGACCCCCGAGACACCGCGGACCTGCGCTTGTCCGCCGAGCTTGCCCTCGGTGCCGACCTCGCGCGCCACACGCGTCACCTCGGAGGTGAACACGGAGAGCTGATCGATCATGCGGTTGACGAGCTTGGCCGAGCGCAGGAACTCCCCTTCGAGCGGCCGGCCGTTCACCTCGAGCGCCATCGCCTGGCCGAGGTCGCCCTTGGCAACCGCGCCCACCGCGCGCGTCACCTCGGTCGTCGGCCACGCGAGATCGTCGATCAGCGTGTTGATCGCCACGACTTCGTCGAGCCAGCCGCCCGCGAGGCCCGGCAGCGTCATGCGCTGCTTGAGCTGACCCTCCTTGCCCACGGCGCGGCATACGCGTGTGGTCTCGCGTGCGCGCCGCTCAGTGACCGTCAGGATGCTGTTGAAGACGTCGGCGATCTTGCCCTCGACTCCCGTGATGTCCGCCGGCATGCGGATGTCGAACCGGCCGTCGCGGAACGCCATCATGGCCCTGAGCAACCCCCTGCTGAACGCGTCGCGGTCGGCGGGCGAGCGGATCGGCTCGCGCTCGGTATCGCTCTGGGCGGTGGGCAGGGTGACAACGCCGGGGTTGCCGTTCGCGGCCTTCTTGTTGTTCTTCATCGCAGTTCCTCAGCGCTGACTTCTGATGGAATCGATTGGAGGGGATGCCCCGGTCGGAGCGCCCACGACGACAGCAAGCTGTGTCGCCAGGAGGCTCCACTGCTTCCGAGTTGCCGCACGGCTCCGGACGAGGCTGCAGTCAGGGGAGCGCGGGGAGCGCATCGTAAGCAGACTTCGAGTAGATGCGACTCCCCCCGCGCCTGCTTTCCGCTGGCCCGCGGGTGCGCCGCGCAGTCGCGA
>Ga0111539_10000398_pt1 | contig 54069 bp, 52 predicted proteins | sample RhiMethybrSRZTD1_FD_79667 | JGI IMG/M metagenome (GOLD analysis project Ga0111539, IMG submission 79667) | Populus rhizosphere microbial communities from Tennessee, USA - Rhizosphere MetaG P. TD hybrid SRZTD1 (version 2) (version 2) | ecosystem: Host-associated > Plants > Roots > Rhizosphere >... | reverse complement strand
GCGGCGGCGGGCAGGTCGGCGCGGACGAAGGTGCCACGCCGCACATGCGTGAACGCCACCACCAGGCATGCTGCGGCGAGGGCGATCTTTCCCGGCCATATCAGCAGGTCCAGATCGGTGTGCAGGGCAAGACCAGTTGCGCGCACGAACGAGTCGATCGACGTGTCCCGGAAGGTGAGACCGTTCGCCTCGGCGATGTGTCGCAGGTTGTTCAGGACGTCCGCGTACGGCTGCCAGCCGTACGCCAGGGCCGGTACGAGCGCCAGGATGGCGATCGACAGCGCAAACGATGCGAGCCAGCGCACGTCACGCACCAGTACGAACGGTAGTGCCAACGCCAGTGGTGAAATCTTCAGATGAACCGCAAGGGCGAGCGCCGCCGCTGACCAGAACCAGCGACGCGGATACAAATAGAGTGCAAACAGCACGGCAACGAGGACGTGCATGTTGATCTGCGCATAGCCGAGCGTTCGCAGGATCGGCACGTTGACGATGCCGAAAAAGAGCGTCACCAGGAGGGCGAGCGGTCGCGAAAAGCCGTAGCGCTCCAGGACGTGAGGCAGGAGCAGGAAAAAAGCGAGCGTCGACAGGAGGTTCAGCGCCCAGGCGAAAGCAAAGGTCCACTCTTCTCCGAACGCGGTCAGCGGCGCCAGCAGACTGGCCCACAACGGTGGATAGAGGTATCGCGCGGGCAGCGTGGTGCCATCGCGCAGATTCAAGGCCGCATGAAAGTAGTTGTCGAAGTCGCCGTAGTACGTCCGCTCCCGCATGATGTTGACGTAGAGCAGTGCCAGGCAGGCATAAGCGACGACGATCGCCGCGCGCCAGGGCGTGATCGTTCGCGAGGTCAGCATCGTCAGCGTGATGCCGAGCGTCAGCCATGCGAGCAGAACCGCCATGCCGGTGACGTGCGGGTTGGAGCCCGGGCCGGCGGCGACAAGCGCGGTGAGGCGCTCGTTCGGTGCGCCCCAGAACGTCAGCCACGCCTGAATCGCGATGGCGGCGGTGAGCAGCAGCCACGTGGCCAGCACCTGACGCCGGTCTGGACGGATCATCCTCACCAACTGGCGCTGCTCCGTAGGCGCGATCCGACGCATGGCCAGCCCGTCGAGCCGTAGGTCCGCGTACCCGTCCACGCGCGGTCGCGCAGGATTTCCATCGCGCCGTTCTCGTCGAGAGGGATCGTCGTCATCGGCACGTAGCGACTCTGCAAATAGCGCCAGACGTCGGGGTAGCCAGCCTCGAACGAGTGGCGGCGCTGGGACAGGAGAATGACGAACGGCACCGATTGCTCTTTCAACCGGTCGATCGTCCGCTGCTGCTCCCATGGCAGTGCGTGAAACGGCGCAAAGAACTTCCGGTGATCGCCGGCGTAGCCGCGGTCGGCGACGACGTAGACCTCTGGCGCATACCACGCGTAGAGAAGCCGGTCCTGACGGTCCGTGCACTGGCGAACGTAGTCGAAGAAGGGGAGAAGAATCGCGGAAGGATTGCTCGGAATCGGCCCTGGCCGCTGGCGCATGGCGACGGTCACATCACGCCAGCGCTGAAATGCCGCTGACGGCCCCGCCAGCAGCCGCGACTCGCGCAGCATGAGCTCCGTCTGCGAGACCAGTGCAATCGCGACCAGCGCCATAACAGTTGCCACGACCGCCACCCCTCGGCGAAGCAGGCGAAAGCTGCCGGGCCACCGCCACAGCGTGGCTGCAATCCATGCGCCCATGATGGTGTGCGGAACTGCGACGTCCGGCAAACGGGTCTCCAGCGGATTGCGCAGAAAACCGGCATCAGCACACAGTGCGAGCGTCGCCAGCATTACGATGCGCGCGGCATCGACCCGCCGCACATCGGCGCGTCGTGCCCACAGAAGCAATACCGCGACGATCGGTCCCAGCCAGCAAAGCCAGAACAGCAGGGCGAGCGAGTTTTCTCGAATCCGCCAGCCGGGGCCAGGACGCGGAAGGAGCCAGCGATCGCCGTTCAATCTGTCGAAGCCGTGCGTGTCCTCGACATTGTGATCCGCGCGGATGGCAGACAGGTTCGCAGCCGACATCTTCTTGATTCGATACGTCCACGTCGTCTCGTCCGGATGGGCGACTGTCTCGAGCTCATACCGCTGTTCGAGGCGCTCTCGTGACGTGGCGTCGAGCTGCGGCACCCAGCGGATGTTGACGGTCGGTGAGCCCGGCACGATCCACAGCCCGGCATTCGCGTCCAGTGAGGGAATCGGCGCACGATACCTGCCGCCGAGTGCCTCCGCTTTGACGTACTGCCGCGAGATCGCCAGATACGTCGGCAGGCCGGCCGCCCATTGCACGTAGACGAGATGCGGGGCGACAAAGACGAAGACAAGCCCTGCATACAGGGCCGTTCCTCGAAACACCGCGGCCAGACCGTTCGACCAGAGCGCGACAAACAGCAAGGCGACGATCGCCACCCCGAGATACAGCGCGTGGTCGTGACGGAAGTAGTAGCCCAGTGCCGTCGCCGCCGCCAGCGCGCCGATTCGTTTCGCATTGAGTCGTTCGATCGCCCACCAGGCGACGGCGACAGCGATCGCCTGCACGAGCAATTTCGGGTAGCTGTAGGTTCGTGGATACAGTGCGATTTGCGCGGCGACGGCGAGCGCGGCCAGCAGCGTCGAATGCGCAGCACGCGCCGCCACGCGGAAGCTGAGGGCCGCGGCGATCGCAAACCCCGACGCGGCGAGAATCGCCTCGGCGAGGAAAGGCGACTTCCAGAACGCCCACGCCGCCGCCGACAAGGTGTAGGTAAGCGGCATCCCCTCGTCCGTGAAATCGCGGACCGGCAGCGCTCCGAGGAGGAGCTGCTGCGCCATGGCGACGTGGTCGAAGTGATCGTTCGGAAATTCGACGAGCGTCAGCCAACGGAAGGCGAACGCCGCGACGAACGCGGCGGCCGCACCGCATCCCAGCAGCCACGTGGCGACGACATGCCGAGCGGCCCCGTTCGCAGTCGTCAGCTGCACGTGAGTTCCACTGGTCGGTATTGTCGGCCGCTTCGCAGGCGGTGACGACGAACCTGTGATCGGGTGACTCAATTTGTCACATGCCCGACGAGATTTGTCAGCGCTGGCCGGCGTGCACGCACGTGCGCGGCGATTTTCAGTGCTTTTTCGAATAAAACGCCCGTCGTCCGCACAGATGCGTGGCGTAGCTCTTGCTCAATTGGCCGCGGTACTGTCTGAACTGACAACGTTGATCAGGGCTCCCCGATGAAATCTACATCCACGACCGAGGACCGCAAGAAGCCGGACATTCACCTCGCCCCGACGCCGTCATCGCGTGCGCCGCGCCTGCCGATCGGCGAAATGCTCGTTCACGGCGGCGCGATTACCCAGGAACAGCTGCAGGACGCGCTGCGACAGCAGAAACATCATAAAGGGGTGCGGCTCGGTCGGCTGCTGGTCAAGCTCGGATTCATCAGCGACGATACGATGCGCCAGACGTTGAGCACGCAGCTCAACGTCCCCTTCGTCGATCTTGAGCGGATGCGGATCGATCCGGCACTCGGCCGCATCATCAACCACGCGTACGCCCGCCGTCATTGCCTGCTGCCGGTCAGTTCGATTGGCCAGAGCCTGACCGTCTGCATGGACGACCCGACGGATCAGGCGGTGGTGTCGGAATTGAAGCGGATCACCGGTTTCAGCATCAGCGTCGTCACCGCCTCGCACGAGTCGATCAAGGCGGCCTTCGCGCGTCTGTACGCCGAGACGCTCCAGGAACGCAGCGGCTCCACGAGCGCCAACGCCGGAGAGTCAGGCATCGTCGATCTGCAGTTCGACGACGACAACTCCGACGATCCGCGGGTCAATTACGGATACGAATTCAAGGGCGCCGACGTCATCGTCCAGAAGCTCCTGGCGCTGGCGATCGAGCAGCGTTGCAGCGACATCCACGTCGAGACGCTCTCGAACCGCATCGGCATCAGGTTCCGCATCGACGGCCTGCTGCAGGCGCCAAGCCTCGGCGAAATCGAACCGGCCTGCAACGCCCTCGGCCGCGAGATGGTGTCGCGCTTCAAGATTCTGGCGAAGCTGGACATCGCCGAGCGCCGCCGCCCGCAGGACGGCAGCTTCCGCGTGCGCGTGACGCACAAAGAGGAACTGCTGACGATCGACCTGCGCGTGTCGATCATTCCGAGCATGCACGGTGAGAGCGTCGTCATCCGTGTGCTCGACAAGTCGCGCCTGCCGAAGGCGATCGACGGCCTCGGCCTGCCGCCGCGGATGACGCAGCAATTCGGTCAATTGCTGAAGCGCACCGCCGGCATCATCCTCGTCACGGGTCCGACGGGCTCGGGCAAGAGCACGACGCTGTATGCGGCACTGAAGACGTTGTACAAGCCGGAAATCCGCATTCTGACGGCGGAAGATCCGATCGAGTACGTCTACGAGCAGTTCTCCCAGTGCGAGGTCAACGATCAGATCGGGAATACCTTCGCCACCTATCTCCGCTCATTCCTGCGGCACGACCCCGAAGTCATCATGGTCGGCGAAATCCGCGACCGCGAGACCGCGGAGATGTCGTTCCGCGCGGCGCAGACCGGTCACCTGCTCCTGAGCACACTGCACACGACCACCGCCGTCGAAGCGGTCACGCGACTGCGCGACCTCGGCATCGACTCGAACACCATCGCGTCGACGTTGAGCGGCGTGTTGGGTCAACGCCTTGTTCGCAAGGTCTGCAAGGAGTGCAGGACCTCGTATCAGCCGTCGAAGAACATCCTCGACGAGCTGCAGCTGACCAACCAGTTGCCGCACTGGCAGCTCGTCAAGGGTGCAGGGTGCCCGGCCTGCAACTTCAGCGGCTACAGCGGCCGCTTGATGGTCGGGGAGCTGTGGGTGCCGTCGCAGGACGATGCGCTCATCATCGCCAAGGAATCGCCTATGGACGAGCTCGTCGCTGCGGCCTCGGCGAACACCTTTTCGATGGCGCAATGTGCATCGGACCTGCTCATGGAAGGCCTCACAAACCTCGAAGAACTGGTTCGGGTGATGCCGTTCGCGGCCATCCGCCAGATGGTTCAGCTCGAGCCGGCAGAGGCGCTCGTCGGTTAACGTCAGAAAAATCGAGTCCGATTCCGCATGAGCTGACGATCGGTCCCCAGTGCGGACATCGGTGTGCCGCTTGCATCCTGACGCCGCAGTCGAGAGCGGCGTCGCCAGCGATGCTTACCAATGACATCCCTGAGCATGGGGCGTCGCCGTTCTCCTAGAAAGTTCCCTCTTTCGGACCGCGCGCGTCCTTGTTGATCTGACGGATCGCGCCAAGGTGGTAGGCCAGGTGCCCCACGCTGGCTGCCATTCCGGTGAGTTCCACGTCATTGACCTCGCGCGGTGATTTCAGCGCGCGCAGCCATTGCTGCGTTTCTTGGCGCAGGCCATTGCGGATCTCGTTCCACGCCGCCGTGTCGACGGCGCCCGTTTTCCAGGCCTCATCCCACTTCGCATTCGCGAACGGATTGCCGCCTTCGTTCGCCCATTGATTCATCAACGAGAGTCCGTAGCGGAGGTGCTGCGCGTGCGCGGCAATCGTCGCACCGTCGTTGACCGCGCGCGACGCGTCGGCGGCGGTGATCTTGTCGAGCGATCGCAATAATCCCGCGTCGCCCGAGTTGAGAATGAAGGCACTGCCACCGCTGGCGGCGCCGTCAACGAGCTCGGAGAAGAGGTGCGCCAGGATCGCGCCGATTTCAGTAGTGCGCATGGCGTTTATTGTGGCGCGCGAAGAACCGCGCACGACCCCCGGGCGGAGCTTTTCGTTCTCTTTGGAAAAAAGGCAGCCTCTGAGTTGATTCTTTTCTGGGGCACACGCTGTTCTCGATTCCTAAAGTCTTACCGCACTGCGAGATAGCGTGATCGCCTCGACTTGGTGTCGCCATTGCCCTACCTCATCGCTGGATAGAACCTGCAGGCCGCCTGCAGGTTCCAGGGTTGGGCGGATTGTCAATCGCGGCGATCCCGGATGTCCGTGATTGGCACTGTCGCCATTGAGGAGGATTGAATGTCGCAGTTAAAGAGCATGGCGCTCACGGCGGCAGCAGGAGTGCTGAGTGTCATCGTGCTCTCCGTCCAGCCTGCTGTCGCCGCCGAGACGGTGAACGTCAATGTGAATCCGAACACCTCGGCGCCCGGTGGAATCGTTCCGGATGTGAACGGCGTCAACGCAGTTTACGACTACACCGTCTATAACGGAGGAGTCGTCAACGACTCTATACCTGTCCAGGTCTGCATGACCGGATCGTCGAGCGCCGACTGGACGAGCATCGTCGTGACGTTCGGAACCGTTAACGGCAACCTGAATGGCGTCGCAGTTCCGGCCGATCAGTTGTTTGTTTCAAGTGCATCAACCCCGGACTGTCGGAATCTTTCGATTCAAATCAATACCGGCGCTCTCAATCTGAACGATCCGAACGTCGCCCAGAACTTCAATGCCGTCATCAGCATGGCCGACAGCAATCCGATGCCGTCGAACGGTTCCAACAAACCGAACGTGGACTTTGCGGATATCAAGAACTTTCACATCAAGGTACACGTGCTGCCGCTCCAGGGCAGCAACGTCAGCTGCTACCTGACGGATTCTGAAGGGATCTTACTGAAGGACTGCAACGGCAGCCTGGTGACCCAGTCGGGCAGTGACGACGGTCGGTTTGCGATCGTGGCGAACAAGAAGCTGGTCGAGGTCGCCACCAATCCCGGTCAGTTCTACTTCAACTTCATCTGGACCAACACGACCGGCGTCGATCAGACGGTGTCGGTCGCGTTTGAACGGACCGGCGTCGACGCGCACGGTATGCAGGCGATCCACTCGGCAGTGTTCAACGGCTATCTGGCGACCATCAATCCGGGAGCGTTCGATGAAGCCAACGCCAACGGGATTCCGGACGGGCATGACGACGTCGCGGAGAACATCGTCGTGCCCGCCGGATCTTCGCTGCTCGTGACCTATCACCTGACGTGGGCAGGGCTGGGAAGCCCGGTGCCGAACGGTTGTGCGGGCACGTGTGGGCAAGCGAACCAGCTTCTGATGGTGAAAGGGACCGTGTCCGGCGCCGGGATCACGTCAGAGAGCTGCACGGCGGCTGCCTACGGGTTCAAGAAGTAATCGGCTCGCGGCGCGGATCGAAACAGGGGCGCCCGTTGCGGGCGCCCCTTTGTTACTTGCGCGTCACGAGTATCACACCGGAGTTGATCGACTCGAAGAACGTCACGCGCAGGAGGTAGGTCGCCGTCTGCGCCGCCGTCCAGTCGAACGCGGCGAAGTAACTGTTGGCGTCGTCGCTGCCGATCACCGGCTTGCCATCTGGTGCGAGCAGCACTGCGATCGTGTCCCAGTAGTCTTTGCTGCTGGTGGCGATGGAGACCGTGGCGCCGGCGACCGCGGGTACTGGAATTTCGACAGTGCGCCCCGGGGCAAGGTCCACCTCGAGTGAGTCGTGGGGGAGAAGCAGCGTGGAGGCCTGAACGAGCTCTGTCGTCACCAGGTCGAAGTGCCGCTTGATCTGCGCGGCCGCAGAAGTCAGGTCGCCAAACGCCAGATACGAGCTCGCAAGGATTGCGTGAACGCGCGCCGTATCGAGGCCGCCGTTCAAGGCGAGGATTGCGTGCGTGAAGGCCCGCGGCGGGTCTGGCAGACCGTAGGTATAGGCGTCGGCGACGACCCAGTGTAGATGCGGGTTCTGCGGATCGAGAGCGATTGCTGTTTCCAGGTCGGCGATGCCGGCGTTGGTCGCTCCTTTGAGCAGCCGACTCGACCCGCGGAACAAGTTGCCGTAGGCGTTGTTCGGCTGTAGTGCCAGCAGATCGTTCAGCAGGTGCGTCGCCTGCGGATAGTCGAACAGCCACCAGAGCGCGAAGCTGGCACCGGTCAGTGCAGTGACACTCTGCGGATCGGCGGCGAGACGCGCATCATAGCCGGCGACGATCGTGTTGGCCGCCGCAGGATCGACCGGCAGCACGACGGCGGTAATACGGGAGTAGTCGCGCATCGCGTCCGAATAGAGACCGAGCAGAAGCTGCGCCTCGGCGCGCCCTCGGTAACCCTCGACGTCGGTCGGCTGCGCGTTGATTACGCATGTGAATTCCTTGATTGCCTGCTTGTAGCGCTCCTGGTCGATCAGCCCCTGACCTTGTTCCGCCGTACACAGCTGCGCGTGAGCCGCGTACGGGAGCCCGATGACCAACAGTGCCGTAAAGACGGCGACGTGACGGAGACGCATTCGATGCACCTGCTCTTTGGAGGCCGATGGCCAAGGCGGCGCATGCTACCAGCGTTCATGAAAGACGGCAATATACGAGTGCACACGTCATTGAGACGTGGAGTCAGACGCCGCGACGATTGCGGCCGCCATCGCCATCCGGTGGTCCTTGTTCCACGGTGGTCCGAAGGATTGTTGGACGCGACGAGCGAAGTGCGAATCGAGGCTCTCGACGTGCAGCGCGCCCGCAGCCGATCGGAGCACGGTCTTGGCGTCATACCAATGGACGGACCAGCGGCGCGCGGCTGCCGCGCCGGCCAGTTCCTGCCGGTACATGACGGTGTCGGCGACGTTCTGCGCTCGGTAGTTCCGAATCCGTTCAGCGGTCGTCGATGGAAGCGGCGGGCACGCGCGGATCGCGATCGCCCGAATGGGTACCGAAACCGCAGCAATGACGGCGTCGAGCGCGAGATGCGCGTGCCGTTCTGCCGACAGGCGCACCCGCTCGATAAGCTTCAACCCCTGCTCCAGCGGGAGTGCCTGAGCCTCGTGGTGGTGGGGCAGTCTGGGGAGATCCGCGGCGACAAGTTCGACCCGACGTCGGTCGAGGAGTATCCCGTCAGGCGTCACCGTCACGAACACCGCCCAGCCCGCATGATCCGACACCCCGACGAACGCATCCGCACGTGAATTCATCCGATCCAGCCTCCTTCGGGCGGCCGAGTCTGCAGGAATGCGAACCGTCGACCGATAGACACAGCGGAGGGTTTCGCATCACTTCGCGTAAGTGCATGAAGATTCTCTATCTTGGTGATGAACGCGACGCCCGGGCAGCCGCCGAGGCTTTCCGCGCTATCTCCCTGAACGCCAGGGTGTTATGGGCGCCAGACCCGGCCGGTGCCGAGGCCTGGATCCACGACCACACGAACGCCGCTGCCGTCGTTCTGGAGATTCAGCACGATAGTCAGGGCAGCTTCTTTTTGCGGCGTGTCCGCAGACTGGGGCTGAACGCCCCGGTTGTTGTCGTCGTCCCGGACGGCTCCGGTACCCCGCGCGAGTCGCTCGACGCGGGCGCCGACGACTATGTGACCAAGACGCCGTCGCTGTCCCACCAACTTCCTCTGGTTGTCAGACGCGCGATCGAGCGGACACAGATGTCCGGACCGCTCGCCGATCTGGCCGCCGCCGCCCGCCAGCGAGCGTCCACGTGGGCGGTTGAACGAACTGCCGTCGCCGAACGCCAGAACACGTCCGACGAGGTCCCCGCTTTGGCAGGGGAGGTCCGTCGTAGCCTGAAGCAGCAGCTCGCTCGTGCCAACGCTGCCCTCGAGGAGGCCGAGCAACGGCACATCGCTGCTCTAAGTACCGCGGCGGCGAAGGCGGCGGAGCGTGAGGCACGCCACGAAATCGCCTTGTCGAAGGCGGCGGTTGTCCGCGACATGGTTGACGAGCAGCTGCGCGTGGCAGCGGCACAGGTGGCGGAGGCCCGTCAGAAGGAGATGGCTGCCGCTGGCGAGGTCGAGCGCCTGTCGCAGCGGGAATCCGAGCTGACGACGCTGCTCGCCGGCGAGGCGGCCGCGCGGGCGGCGCTCGAACGTCGAGTCGCGGAAGGCGAAGCGGCGCTCGTCGCCCTTGGCGAGACCCTCGGGCAGCAGGCACGCGATCTCGAGACCGCATTGGATCAGGCCCGGCAGACGCTGACATCAAGCGCCGCCACCATCGAGCAGCTCATTCGCCGCGAAACCGACCTGACCGCCATGCTCTCGGCAGAGGCTGCCGAGCGCGCCACGCTCGAACGGCGACTGGCGCAGACCGAAGCCACCTTGAAGGACGCGGTGGATCGGGCGACTCGCGACGAGCTTGCAGCGGCGAAGGCCGCGGCCGAACGTCAAGTGGAGTTCGACGGGACGATTGATCGTGAGCGGACGATCCGCGCCGAGGTCGAAGAGCAGCTTGCCAACGTGGAAACCGCCCTGCGTGAGGCGGAGCAGCAGCGCCGTCGGGCGGAAGCGGCGGCCGCAAGCCGGTTGGCGCAGCGCGAAGGCGAGCTGTCGCAGACGACCGCGTCTCGCGACCAGCTCAAACAGCAGCTCAGCGACGTCGAGGCGCTCGTGGCCGGCGCGCGGCGCGACTACGCGACGGCGGCCGCCGAGGTCGAGCGCCTGACGCACCGCGAAACCGAACTCACCGCGCGCCTGAGGACGGAGGTCGGCGCGCGCGCCGCGCTTGACCGGCGACTTGCCGAGACTGAAACGACACTGAAGGAAGCGGAGGACCGCGCCACCCGTGACCGGCTTGATGCCGCGGAGGCCGCAGCGGAGCGTCAAGCCGCATTCGACGCACTGCTTGATCAGGAGCGCGCGTCGCGCACCCGGTTCGAGCGTGAGTTGTCAGAGGTCGAAACGAACCTGACCGCCGCGCGACGCGAGCTGGCCGCGGCTGCCGCCGATGTCGAGCGGCTGGCGGCACGCGAAATCGAGCTCACGGCCATCGTCACGGTCGGCGCGGCGGAGCGCGCCACGCTCGAACAGCGACTTGCCGATACCGAAGCCACGCTGAAGGACACAGAGGATCAGGCGACGCGTGACCAGCTGGCCGCGACGAAGACAGCGGCGGCGCGTCAAGCCGAATTCGACGCAGCGATTGATCGCGAACGGGACGCGCGTGGCCGGGCCGAACGGAAGCTCGCGGACGTCGAAGCGGCCCTGCGCACCGCGCAGGACGAGCATCAGTCGGCGATGGCTGTCGCGTCGACGCGGATGGCGGAACGCGCCGCACAATTCGAACGTGAGTTGTCCGAGATGGCCGCAGAGCGCGACCGGATCAGACAGCAGCTGAACGACGTTGAAATTGCCCTGACGGGTGAGCGACGTGACCACGCCGCATCTGCCGCGGAGGTCGATCGTCTGGCGGCACGTGAAACCGAGCTGACGGGCATGGTCGCGGCCGGCGCTGCGGAGCGCGTCACGCTGGAGCAGCGGCTGGCGGAGACCGAAGCCTCGCTGAAGCACGCCGAGAACGCGGCGACCCGCGACCGGCTCGCAGCGGCGGAGGCGGCGGCGGAGCGGCAAGCGGAGTTCGACGGCACAATCGATCGCGAACGGGACGCACGTGCCCGGGTCGAACGGCAGCTGGCCAGCGTCGAAACCGCCCTGCGCGAGGCGGAGCAGCAGCACCGCTGGGCGATGGCGAGCGCGACCAGCCGGCTGGCTCAGCGCGAGGCTCAGTTCGAAAACGAGCTGTCGCAGACGACCGCGTCTCGCGATCAGTTCAAACAGCAGCTCAGCGCCGTCGAGCTCCTCCTGGCCGATGCGCGTCGCGACCACTCCATGGCGGCCGCCGACGTCGAACGGCTGGTTGCACGCGAAACCGAGCTCACGGCCACGGTCGCGGCAGCAGCGGCGGAGCGTGCCGCGCTCGAACAGCGACTTGCGGATACCCGATCCACGCTCAAGAACACCGAGGACGCGGCCGCCGGCGACCGGCTCGCAGCGGCGCAGGCCGCGGCCGAGCGGCAGGCGGAGTTCGACGGACGGCTTGGTCAGGAACACACGTTACGCAACCAGGTCGAACAGCGGCTGGCTGACGTCGAAACTGCCCTGCGCGAAGCGGAGCAGCAGCACCGCAGGGCGATGGCAACCGCCGCCAGCCGGTTGGCCCAGCGCGAGGGTCAGCTCGAAGGCGAGCTGTCGCAGACCACGGCGTCCCGCGACCAGTTCAAGCAGCGGCTCAGCGATGTCGAGGCCCTTCTGGCGAATGCGCGGCGCGATCACGGAGCCGCCGTCACCGAGATCGAGCGGCTGACGCAAAGCGAAGCGACCCTCGTCGCCTCACTCAGCGAACGCGACGCACAAATCGAAGCGCAAGCGGCGCAGCACTCCGCGTCGCTGGCGGCCGCCGAACGCGAACGTGTCAATCTGCGCCGCGACTTGGAGTCGACGCTTGCCGCTCGCGCTCTCCAGATCGCGCACCTCAATGAGACCCTCCAGGCGGTGACCGGCGAGCTCGTTGCCACACGGAAACGCGGTGAAATCCTGCACGCCGAGGCCGCCCGCGTACCGCAGCTGCTGCAGCAACTCGAGGAGTTGCAGGCCGAACTTCGTGTGCGATTCGAGCGTTCGCCGCACGCGCTCTGCCGCTGCACCCCCGCCGGCACGATTAGAGATGCCAACCGCACATTCGCGGCGTTACTCGGCAATCGCCGGCCTGACGAGTTGCACGGCGCCGATTTCGCGGCGACGGCGTTCGAATCTCCTGAGGACTTGACGTGGCTGATCGAGCGGTCGCTGCGCACGCAGGCGACGGTGTCCACCGAAACGACGTGGAGGAGAAAGAACGGCGACCGCTTCCCTGTGCGTGTGTCGGCGTTTGCGTCAGCGTCAGGGTTCATCGAGATCGCCGCCGACGATCTCACAAGCATGCGCGCGCTGGAGGAACGTCTCAGTCAGGCCCAGCACATGGAGTCGGTCGGGCGCCTCGCCTCCGAAGTGGCCGTCACGTGCAACAAGCTGCTCGCCCATGTTCATCGCGATGCCCGCGAATGGCTGACGGCAGTCGCCGGTGATGCGCGCGCCCAGCACCGCGGTGAGATTCTTCTTGACGACGTGACGCGGGCGACCGGCCACCTGCAGCGGCTCGTTGACTACAGCGACGAGCAGGACAGTGCTCTGGCGCCGGTGGACCTGCACAAGGTGCTGCGCAATTTGAAGCCGGTGCTGAAACACGTCGCTGGAGACGACGTGATCGTCGAGCTGCCGAAGCGGTCGTCGCCGCTGACTGTCGACCTGATGGTGGAGCGTGTTGAGCGGCTGCTCGTCAATCTGGCGAGTTACGGACGCGAACGGATGCCGTTCGGCGGACGCTTGAAAATCGAACTCGGCACCGTCGTCGTCGGCCGGAAGTTCCTGGCCCGGTATCCGAACGTCCGTCAGGGTCCGCACGCCTTGATTACCGTCACGGAAGTGAGGCGGACGCAGGAAGACGAACAGGTCGCTCCACTCCGGCAGCGCACGACCGCCGGGAACTCGGGCGAACGTGCCGCTGGTGCGCTTGGTGTTGACCTTGGCACCGTCCAGGAGCTGATTCAGGAGTGCGGCGGCCATCTGTGGATGACCGCCGAACGATCTGGAAACATGATCGTCAAGATGCGTCTGCCGCTGCGCGCGTGGTACCGCGACGCCAAGCGGGCTGATGTCCGCGTGTCCGCCGTCCCTGGGCCTTGGGCAGCGTTGTAGTTCGGCTACTTCGATCGCCCCTTTGATGATCGATCGTGCGGCACGAGAATGTCTACGCTCCCGGTGACGGGTGTCCCCGACCGAGCAGGACACGTAACGGTGACCCTGTAGACACGGCCCTGCCCCGAGCCGACGCGCTCGGCCCTGAGATTTACGGTCAATGAACCGGTGAGATCCAAGTCGACTTCCCCCGATACCAGACCGCCCTCGCTGCTTCGTACGGCGCTGATGAAGAATCCGGAAACCGCGTTGCCTTGTGCTGAGACCGCGATCGACACTGCCACCAACTTGTGGTGTGGTGGGCCGAGAAGCGCTGGAGTTGTTGATACAGACAGGTTCGACGGCCGAACGCTGATTCATTGTTACTGTCGAGTGTGGTCGTCACTAAGCCGCCGTTGCCGAAGGTGCCATCAGTAGTGCCATCCGGGTTGTAACGCGTGACGGCAGTTCCGAATTGTCGACGACCAATGCGCCAAGGCCTACGGGCTCGCCGTCGAGTTCCGCAATCAAACGAATCTCGTCATCAGGATTCTTGAGAAACCCGCGAAGATTCTCTTCTGTCAATGAAACGGCTCAAAGCGAGGGGACGCGCCGCAAGCTCGACCAGACTTACCATCGAGCGCAATGCTGACAAGAGTCATTTCGAAGGATGAAGCCCTAGCCGGTTGGCTTCCATCCGTCGAGCATCGCTTGCAAGCATGACATCGCTGGTCACGAGGTCTCCCAGTGGAATCATTGCGACAAAGGACACACGCAACTAGAATCGCCCGGCGTATTTGCAGAGGAACGTTATGGGGATCACACGGCGGGCGGCGAGGCTGTTGGTGATCCCCTGGGAGCGTCACGAAGCCCAGTAGCGCGCGATGGTTCTTGTGCCGATTGATACAAGCAAGATTCGCGACTGGGCGTCCTTCCATGACGTCTTCAGCGAGGCATTCGGATTTCCAGATTTCTACGGTCGAAACATGGATGCATGGATCGACTGCATGATCAGCCTCGACGATCCTGCGGCCGGCATGTCGACAGTCCATGCTCCGGAGGGCGGAATGGTCACGCTCCAACTTGATGGAGTCGACGGCTTCGCTGAACGGTGTCCCGAGCAGTACCGGGCGGTCGTGGATGGCTGTGCGTTTGTGAATTGGCGCCGGATCGAAGTCGGTGAACCGGCCGTGCTCGCTCTGTCGTACGACCGGTCTCGCTGAGCCCCAATCGCCAACCTTCGAGGCCGTCCACTGGTCCACTATCGGTGCTGCGGCCGCGGCAGATGTCGAGGTTCTGACACTTGCGAAATCTCTTCTCCGCTCTGACGAAATGCGCTGAGTGCGGCGGCTATGTGATGTGTTGGCGTGATGGCCTCGTATGTTTCGGCGCGCTCCCGCGGCACCTGTACGACCCGCCTGACGATCAGCGGCCGGGAGGTGGAAGAGCGAGTTCTCGTTGCACTCCGCCAGAAACTGATGCGCCAGGACACGAGCTGAAGATCATGCTGAAGGCCGACCTGGCGGGAATGCTGAACGCGGCCAGAGACAGCAAGAGGTCGCCAGATACGGGCGACCTCTTGGTCCAAATACGGCTGGTTGCGGGGGCACGCAACCATCTGAATTTGGAATTCGCCTGGGCGGCAGCCTGAGTTCAGTGAGCGATGCTTTCCAAGCGTGTTCCTTCAACCACTCGGACATCTCTCCGTATCTTAGAATCAAGCGTTTACGGGCGAGCGGTTCAGCCCGAAACATAAATTGTTATACACCCCTAAGGCTCTGCGATCACTTACGGGCACTCCTCGCCTGGCCGCGCGAACCCAACCAGTATTCCGCCCCCGCCATCAGCCTACGACGCCGAAGAGGCCCTTCGACCGGATGTTCCAGACCGCGTTTGCCAGCATGTGTGCGTTATGGAGCTCGTTCCAAGTTCCAAGCAGTGCTTCTTCACGTTATGGGCGCATCTTTCGCGAAGATTTGGCGCATGCGGACAAGGTCACCCGGACGAGGTTCAATGAGCGTTCCTGGTTTCAGCGTTTGGGGGAGCGCGCGACTAATCTGTTCACTCGAGTGCTGTGAGGAGTCGAGTCATGCGGTTACCGCGGCGGCGGGCGCTCCTTTTGGCGATGGTTGCGATTCTTGCGAGTGCCTCGGCGATCGCCGGTGTCCAGAGCACGCCACCGAGACTGCCGCAGAGGCTGGAGAGCTATTTGTCGAATGTCGTCCGCCTGTCGACGGGCGAACGAAAGCTGCTTATCAACGGCAGTCCGGTCAGCAAACTGCTCGACGCAGATGCCAGCAAGGAAGTGGCGGTGTTCGGGGCCGTATGGATTGACGGGCCGGTTCGGCGGTATGTCGATCTCGTCAAAGACATCCAGCGATTCGAGAGGGGCGGCGGCTTTCGTGTGACACGGCGTATAAGTTCACCTCCTAGGCTTGAGGACTTCAGTGATCTGCGGCTTTCATCGGATGAGGTCAATGACCTCCGCTCGTGCAGAGTAGGCGACTGCGAGATCAAACTCGGGCAGCGAGCGCTCGATGCGATGCGAAGGGAAGTCGATTGGAACTCGGCCGGCGCTCACGCAGCGGCGGAGACCGTAATGCGCCGGCTTGCGCACGAGTACGTCATCGGATACCTCGAAGGCGGCAACGACCGCCTGGCAGTCTACAGGGATAGCTCACGTCCGACGTTTGTGGCCGAGGAATTCCGGTCGATGGTCGATCGGATGCCCGAACTCACCGCGTATATGCCGAACCTGCGCAGATACCTACTGGAGTATCCGAACGTTACGCTTCCCGATGCGACGTCGTTTCTGTATTGGCAGGAGACTGAGTTTGGGCTCAAGCCAACGATTCGCATCAGCCATCTGACAATTCGTGAGGGCCCCGATGACACTGTGGTGGCTTCCAAGATGCTGTATGCCAGCCACTATTTCTGGTCGGCGCTCGAGTTGCGGGCGCTGGTTCCCGATCCCGCGCGTGGGTCCGGCTTCTGGTTCGTCACCGTCAGCCGTTCTCTGTCTGACGGTCTCAGCGGATTCACCGGCCTGTTCGTGCGGAGGCGAGTGCAGAGTGAGGCGAGAGCTGGCGCGCTGGCCGCCGTGAGGCTGACGAAACGCATGGTCGAACAAGGACGATAAAGGGTCAAGGTCACCTGAGAGTCATTTCTGTTTCAGCGAAAGAGGTAGTGACATGAAAGTTAACGACGCCGCGGAACTCCACACGAACTGGGCGGCGCGGTTCAACGCAAAGGATCTCGATGGCATGGTCGCTCTCGCGGAAGCCGATTCCGTCTTCGTCCCACAACCAGGAGTGGTGGTTGCCGGTGAAGCCGCGGTAAGAGGTGCCGAGCAACAGTTCCTCAACATTGGATTGCCGATCACGTTGAAGGTACGGCGCGTCATCGTCAGCGGCGATATCGCTCTGCTAATTTCGGACTGGACCTTGAAAGGGAAGGCCTCCGATGGATCCGACGTGAACATGTCCGGCACGACTGCAGATGTGGCCCGTCGCGGACCCGATGGGTGGAAGTATGTGATCGACAACCCGTTCGGTACGGTGTAGCGAAGAGAGACGGCCGATATGCCAGCAGCGAGCTGAACAATAACGGCGACACTCCGATGGTGCACCATCCCAATTGCGTGTTCGACGACGCGATTCTGGCGACGGGCGCCGCGTATTGGGTGACGTTAACCGAGCAGTATCTCTCAGAGTAGGTCCAGATTACGCGGCCATCGGGATCTCTCGCGCAGTTCCGGGAGCAGGTACGACGAGCACTTCGGCGTCGGTAAGCATCAGCGTTCCGAGCGCGGCAGCCCCGAGGCCACCTTCGGATCCCTGCGCCCCGGTCGAGCCGACCACGACGAGATCCGATCTTAGGCGTTGAGTTGCCTTCACAACCTCCTGGGCTGGCTCGCCACTGGTCACGAGTTCGTCGATCACACACCAATTCCTTGCACCGCCAGGGATCTCCGTTCGCAGCCCGTCGATGTGCGCCTCAACCCAAGCATCGTCGTTTCCGGGGACGTGATCGACCTCCACATTTAGGATCGTCAGACGACTTTCGAACTCTTGCGCCAACGAAAGCGCGTAATGAAGTGTCGCGGTCGAAAGTCCCGAAGACACGCCGCAGAGAATCTCTCGATACGGTTTCGGCGATGCGTTGTTATCGAACGCGGGTGGAATCACGAGCACCGGGCACGTCGTGGTCCTTACGATGGCGTGCGCGACGGCGCCGATAACGCCAGCGGACGGGCGCGGCAGCGCGGCCCCGACGACGGCGAGGTCGGCGTTCATTCGGCGAATGAAACGGGCGACTTCGCTGGCTGGATTGCCGTGGGCAACGATCCAGCGGACCGGAGGGGCAAGCGGTTCTCGATCCAAGTGTGGCCGCAACGCCGAAAATGCATCGGTGGTACGCCGCGCGGATTCGATTGAGGCGAGCCGTTGTTCGGCCACGTGAACCACGAACAACTCGCCGTCATGCAAACGCGCGAGCTGCAGCGCTCGCTTCAGGCTCGCCACTGATCGGTCGGACAGATCCACTGCGCACACAATCCGTCGGAGGACAACTCTGTTCATTGTTAATACTTTCTGGTCCTTGTCAGGACGGAAGCGGGACATGTGTATGCCGTCGCAGCGTGGGTCCGATTCGGTGCACGACACTGTTTATCGCGTCATAAGCATGACGGCCACGTGAAGTGACACTGACGAGCATGCCATTGTCGAGGCCTACTAGCACCGAGCACGAAACTGGCTGTCCCTTCAGACTTGGCGCTAACCAGACGCCTGCCTGTCGGACGATCTCGCTGAAACGCGCCAGGCTTCTGAATATCCGCTCCTCCGCATAGGCCCGTGTCTGGCGACCGAACGTGACGGCGATATCGGTCATATTGATGCTCATTGTGTGTTCACCGCCATTACGCAACCGCCGCGTGACCGGACGGATGAACGACCAACACGTGGCAAGGCGCCTGGTGCATCATTTCGCGGACGCGTGAGAGGCGCGCTGCGCCACCATCGCCACGGCCGATAACGATCAAGTCGGCTCTGATATCGCGAGCGGATCGAAGAAGATCATCATTCGACAATCCTGCAGCCACGTGAACATCGATGGCCCCCTGAAACGGTGGACCAACGACCCGCTTGCGAACTGTCTCGGCAAGCTGTTCGAAAAACGGCTGCTGGTCCTCAGCTGTTTCAGGGGGGGTCGGTACGAGATGAAGGGCAGTCACGCGCGCCCGATGCATCACTCCAAGACTGGTCGCGTAGCGTAGCGCCGTGTGCGAAGCCGAAGTCAGCGAGTCGTAGTTCCCGTCTTTGAACTCGACGAGACCAAGGATGCGTCGCCACGGTGGTTCTGCCGCAACTGGAGCCAGGGGAGGGCGCGAGCCGCCCGCGATGTCGGCTCGCCCATAGCTTCCATCCTCGAACGCGTGCAGGTATCCCGCACTCACCAGCGCGCGCAGCGCAGAAGCGGCCGACGATGCGCTGACGTGACAGAGGCGTTCTACCTGTCGCTCCGTCAGGCAAAGCCCCGGCATTGCCGTAAATTCGTTTTGCAGTTGGCGGATCAACGTAACAATGCTCATGCTCGAGATCATGGCAAGGAGTGGGCCCGGTCGGGGACGGCGTGATGCGCGGTTTGCCTAAAGAATCGGAGCAAGTCCAATTCCTAGGCCGACACGCGGCTTTCAGCCTGCAATGGCATTGCAAAATGAAATGTCAGCTGTCTTAGAGTGCGCGGATTGCACCTGAACGAGGAAATCTTGGTTTGTCTTCTCTACGCTGCTGGCACCAGAGATTGTCACTGATACGGAGTTCGACCGATCAGCTTGGTGGTTTCTCTCAGCCAAAGGACGGAGCTGCCGACGGCGATGCAAAACAGCCAATCCCCGACGCTCAGGGGGACCGTTCCGAATGCCCGTTGTAAGAAGGGCGTGTAGACAACAAGTAATTGGAGGAGCACAGACAGGAGAACGGCTCCCCACAGCCATCCATTGGTAAACAGGTCAACGAAGGCGCTTTGCTCGTCCGATCGCGCGTTCATCACATTGAAAATCTGAAAAATCATAAGCGTCGTAAAAGCCATCGTCTGGCCGTAGGACAGGTCGCCGCCGCCCTCGATGAACCCTCCGGGCAGTGACGCGTCGAGCACGAATAGAGTCCCCGCGGCCATGATCGCCCCAACGAAGATGATGCCGCGCCACATTCGCGCGGTGAGGACGCCTTCACCGCTCGGACGCGGTGGTCGGTGCATCAGACCCTCATCGGCAGGGTCGACTCCGAGTGCGAGCGCGGGCGGGCCGTCCGTTACGAGATTGATCCACAAAATCTGAGTCGCCAATAAGGGCAGGACGACGTCGCCGCTCTCCGCGCGTAGTCCAATGCGCTTGGCGAGCAACACCCCGAAAAACATCGTCATCACTTCGCCGATGTTCGACGACAAGAGGTAGTGGAGAAACTTCCGGATGTTGGCAAAGATCGCCCGTCCCTCTTCAACGGCGGCGACGATGGAGGCGAAGTTGTCGTCCGCGAGCACGATGTCCGCGGCTTCCTTGGAGACGTCGGTGCCAGTGATGCCCATCGCAATACCGATATCCGCCCGCTTCAACGCCGGTGCGTCATTGACGCCGTCACCTGTCATCGCGACGACAGCGCCGGTACGCCGCAGGGCATCGACAATCCGAAGCTTGTGTTCAGATTGACTCGTGCGTACACCGATACGTTCATTGGGACCGAAGCGCGCCAGTCGCGATCGTGCTTCGGCCTCGGTGAGGCCGAACCGCGCATTACCGTTCAGGTCCGCCACCACGTCCTGAATGTCGTGCTGAGGAGCATCGGACATCAGAACCTCCTGGGTCGACGGCGATGACTTCCGCGCTGGACAAAGGTCGAAGAATCTTTGACCCCGAACGGTCCGCCATGATTACTTTGGGCTCAGCCGCGCCCGGATGACGTCACCCACGAGAATGGCCGCGGGGTACAACACTTCCTCCTCCGACCGCGCGTGCAGCGCCAGTTCCTCGGCGAAGTGCTCGTATGCGGAAGCCTTCTCTTTTTGAGCCGCAGCGCGGAGCTTCTCGGCCGCGCCACGAATCTTTGTGTGTTCCTGGAGCATGCGTGGAAGCTCCTTGCGCAGCGCGTCGCTCATGGCGAGTGCTTGCTCCATGTCGGCTGGCTTCTCGCCGGCGGCCAAAGCGGCGAGAAGACCGAGCGGAGGCAACGCGATCTCGTTTTCGCGGGTGAAATGGGGGCCGAGCACCGCCGCCAGCTCCCTCGCGGCAGCGCCGACCGGGCCTGGCATCCGGGTTGCCTCAGCCAGGGCGTCGTGTATCGCTTGGTGTTCAGTCTGCAGCGACTGCGGAATGGTGATCATGATCTTCTGAGCTCCCGTCCGAGACCGCCGAAGAGGTTCTTACCGTTTCGACATTTACGAATGCATGGGTACGCCAGCGGTCCGAGCTGCGGAACAGGAGATATTGGGTGATGCGATGTCGCCTGATCGAACCCGTTCACACCGAAACCCTACCTTTCAAACTGAAAGGTCGTCGTCGGGCGTTGATACATGGGACTCCCGCCAGCAAGGGAATCCGGCCACATGAACCTCCGTTTTGCGAAGCATGAGTCAGTGGGGAGTGTTCATCACCAGCAGGCTCGTCAAGAATCAGCTCCGAGGCGATGCTAACTGAGGATCAGACCGCAGTCATCGAATTCCTTGCCGCGCCGTTCGCGCACGGTACGGTACCTGTCGAGCGCATCGACACCCACAGCGCCATCGTCTTCCTGGCGGACGAACGTGCATACAAGCTGAAGCGAGCTGTCCGGTTCGATTATCTCGATTTCTCGACGGTTGAACGGCGTCGCGCCATGTGTGAGGCCGAGGTGCACCTCAACCGGCGCACCGCACCTGACATCTACCGCGGCGTGGTGCCCGTCACTCGGGAGCCCGGAGGGGCGCTCGCACTTGCCGGATCCGGTCCATCCGTCGATTGGGTGGTTGAAATGAATCGCTTCCCCCAGGAGGCACTTTTCGATCGTCTCGCCGCGGCGGGGCGCCTGGAACTCGAACTGATGCCATCTCTGGCTGTCGCTATCGCAGCGTTCCACGGTATCGCAGACCCGCGAACCGATCACGGCGGCAAGCGAGGGATGGCATGGGTCATCGAAGGCAATGCTGTGGGCTTCGCCGAGTACGGTGCAAACGTTCTGAACCCGTCGGCCTGCCGTCAGTTGATCGAGGCTTCGCGTGCCGAGCTCGATCATCGTGAAGCATTGCTCGACGAGCGGCGTGCCTCGGGATTCGTGCGGCAGTGCCACGGCGACCTGCACTTGCGCAACATCGTGCTCCTCGATGGGCGGCCGACGCTCTTCGACGGCGTCGAGTTCAACGACAAGATCGCCTGCACCGACGTTCTCTACGACCTCGCGTTTCTGCTGATGGATCTCTGGCGTCGCGGCCTCCCTCGACACGCCAACGCAGTCTGGAACCGCTACTTGGCAGAGACCGGTGAATTCAGCGGACTGTCGCTGTTGGCCCTGTTCCTCTCATGCCGCGCGGCAGTGCGCGCGAAGACAAGCGCGACGGCAGCACGGCTGCAGCCCGATGATCGGCGCGGCAATGAGCTTCAGGCATTGGCTCGGGAATACCTCGCGATGGCGGAGGGCCTCCTTAACCCTCCGCGTCCATGTCTCATCGCGATCGGTGGGTTCTCCGGCACAGGAAAGTCGACGCTCGCTGTTGGTCTCGCGCCATCCGTCGGTGCCGTGCCCGGCGCCGTGGTGATTCGCAGCGATGAGATCCGCAAGCGGCTGTCCGGTGTATCGCGGCTCGACCGCCTCGGGACAAAAGGGTATTCCTCCGAGATGTCGGAGCGCGTGTACGCGACCGTGGCCGAGCGTGCGAAGCTCACAATCCGAGAAGGACACAGCGCAATCGTCGATGCCGTCTACGCAAGTCCCGGCGACCGGCGGGTCATCGAGCATGTCGCGACTGTCCTGGCAGTGCCCTTCGTCGGCATTTGGCTCGAGGCACCGGAAGCGACGCTCGTTGCGCGTACTGAACAACGTCGGAACGACCCGTCGGACGCCGACGCCGACGTGATACGGCTCCAACAACAGCAAGGATCCGGCCTGATGACCTGGCATCGGCTCGACGCCTCTTCGTCACCAGACACTGTGCTGAAGTACGTGGCGAAGTACGTTCAGAGTCGTGTGCAAGACGATCGACTTCAGTGAGGACAAGTGGACCACGAAGGGCGTGCCGCCAAGATCAATGACGAAACGGAGTGAGCCCGTCGCCAGCGAAGATCCACTCGCCGGCTCGTTATGGAGCGACTCGCGCACCGTCGCCGGCTTTACGCGCTCAGCGCCCAACGCCACCTTGATGCGACTGGCTGACGCAGAGTGGCGGGCAGGTGCGAGGATCGCACTCGACATCGGTTGCGGCGCCGGGCGGAACGCGGTGCCGCTCGCCCGGGTCGGATGGGCGGTGCTCGGGTGTGATCTCTCCAGGCCGATGCTGACCGCTGCGGTGGCGAGAGCCATCGGGGAGACGCCGGTGGGCCACACGGCCTTTGTGCTCGCCCCGATGGACGAGTTGCCGGCGGCAGATGGCCGTTTCGATCTCGTCATCGCGCATGGCATCTGGAATCTGGCGACGTCGGCCCGTGAGTTTCGTCGAGCGGTTCACGAGGCCGCACGGGCGGCGAAGACTGCGGCTGCGGTGTTCGTCTTCACGTTCTCACGCAATACGCTTCGAGCCGATGCCGTGCCCGTCGCTGGTGAACCGTTCGTGTTCACCGCGTTCTCGGGAAGGCCCCAATGCTTCCTGACGGCGGAACAACTCATCTCAGAGCTCGCGAGAGCCGGCTTGTCTCTCGACCCACGTTACCCACTGAGCGAGCACAATCTGCCAACGTCTGGAACGCTGACGAGCAATCAGACCCCAGTGATCTATGAAGGCGTGTTCCGGAGGCGATAAAGTCCGATCAAGGGCATTTCCGGCTTACACCAATCCCGGTAACGGCCCGGTGCTGTCGCCCTGCTTGGCCTTTTTGATGCCATAGAGATCAAGCACGCTGACGAGCAGGTTGCCGGTGGTGATCGTCTTGTGCTCATAAGCAAGGTGACGGTTCGCTCGAAGCCCCAGATTCTTGCCGCCGATGAGGAAGTGCGGCGCGTCGTAGTGCTGGTGCTGGTTGGAGTTGCCCATGTTGGTGCCCCACATGATTACCGTATTGTCCAGCAGGGTACCGTCGCCGTCCTGGATTCCCTTGAGCTTCTCCGCAAGATACGCCGTCGTGGACAGGTGGTACCGGTTTAGATCCGCGTAGCGACGGATCTGTGTGGGGTCGTCTTGATGGTGCGAGGCGCCATGGAAGCTGGCGCTGGTGCCTCCATACGGGAAGAGCTCGCCCTTGGGGAACTGATAGACGCGGCCCGTCAGATCGCGGGCTCCGAGCATCGTGACGACGCGAGTGATGTCCGAGCGCATCGCCAGCGCGACGAGATCCCAGTGCATCCGGATGTGCTCGTCGAACTGCTCCGGAATGCCGGGCGGCAGGTCGAGCTCCGGTACCGTGCCGGAGGCCTTTGCGGCGAGCTCGATCCGGCGCTCGATCTCGCGGATCTCCTCGGTGTACTGGTCGACGGTCTGTACGTCGGCCGGTCCGAGCTGACGGCGCAGCCCATTGAGCTCGGCGACAAGCGAGTCGAGAATGCTCCTGGTCTGCTTCAAGCGCTGCGCACGCAACTCCGGCGTGGAGCCACTACCGAACAGCCGCTCGAAGACGATCTGCGGGTTTAGCTCCATCGGCAACGGGCTGGTACGCGGTACCAGTTCGTCTTCCGGCGTTGGCAGTTCGACCCACGAAATCGAGTTGGTATAGGCGCAGCTGTAGCCTTCGCCGCAGTTACTCGAGCTCGAGTTCGGATCTTCAACGGCAAGCTGCAGCGACGGCAGCAGCGACCCGCGGCCGATTTTCTGTGCGATGAGCTGATCGATCGTGGCGCTGCCGACAGTGGCATCCGAGCCGGCAGTCTTGCGCGGCTTGTTGGCGGTGAGATACGCAGCAGCAACCCAGTGATCGGAACCGGTCGTGCCCTCGGGTGGCTCAGCCGATTTCGACCACATCCCGCTCAGGATCGTGGTCTCGTCCTTGACCTTCGCCACTGCCTCGGCGATGTGTGGCAGCTTGTCCGGCAGGGCACCCTCGGTTTCAGGAGCCCAGTAGCCGGGCGCCATGCCATGCGGAAAGAAGACGCCGACAAAACGCGGCTTCGCCCGTGCGGCTGCGGTCTGCGCAAGCGCGGTACCTGCAGGGAGCATCGCTTCGAGCATCGGCAAGGCGAGCGTGACGCCAGAAGCCTGCAGGAAAGTTCGCCGTGCGATGTGTTTCTTCGTAATGAACGACATGGTCAGTTTCCTGTTGGCGAGTGTTGCGCGGAGCGATGGTCGCCCGGGCCTTCTAGGCCCCGGGCATCTTGTGCAATATCTCTGAAGAGCAAATGCTGATCCGGGTCCGCCGGGCCGATCGCTGAGGCGATCTTGGCCGTATTCCGATTTTTTTCTGACCGCGTGTCAGTTTGAAGGAGTCGACGCGAAAGTCCATGCCATAGCGGTTCACTATGAAATCGCCGGTTGCATTTTGAAACTGGGTCTTCCGCCGAAGGGTCGTCGACCGGTCGGTACACACCGAAAGTCGCGCCGATGCGTGCGATGTGCGCGGCGCGAGCTTTGCCCTATACACGAACTGCGGAACTGATACGCCCGGGTGGAGCTTGGGGCGCCCGACGCCATAGCGGACAACTTATGGACCTTGAGTTCTCGACCGCTGTGCGCGTCACACACTTCTTCAACTTTCTTTTCCTGTCCTTGCTCGTACGAAGCGGTATCGAAATACTGGCGGCGCACCCGAAGCTGTATTGGCGCGATCACTGCTCGCCAGGCGACGAATGGATCCGATTTACTCGTAAGAGGATGCCTGCAGACTCGCTCTGGACCGCCGAAGACGAGGCGGAGCCGTGCTCGCCTTGGTTATCGTTGCCTGGTCGCCACAACTTGGGCCTCGGCCGCCACTGGCATTTCTGGTCAGTCACGGGCTGGGTGCTCTGCGGAGTTGTATACGTCGCCACGCTCACCAGCACATCTGAGTGGCAGCGGCTGGTGCCCAGCTCGTGGTCGATACTTCCGAACGCCTGGCACACATTGCTGACGTACGTCAGCTTTCAGCTTCCTGAAGGCGAAGGCACTTACAACCCACTCCAACAGCTCACGTACTTTGCCGTGGTGCTGGGGCTCGCGCCGCTTCAGATCGCGAGCGGCCTCGCGATGTCCCCTGCGCTGGCCGCGCACTTCCCGAAGCTCTCTCGAATCGTCGGCGGACACCAGGCCGCACGCAGCGTCCATTTCCTCGGTCTGGTGGCGTTCGTTCTGTTCTTCGTCGCGCACGTGTTGCTCGTGGTTGTGCATGGCTTTGCCGACGGGTTCGCGCGAATCGTCCTGGGCGGCGACGATCGTTCCCACTCACTGGCCATCCTCCTCGGCGTGTTCGGCATTGTTCTTGTCGTTCTGGTGAACATCGTCGCCACCCGCATCTCTCTTCGAAGACCTCCGATCACCAAGCGGTTACTCGAGCAGGGCATCGATCCGCTCAAGCGCTTGTTGTTTCATCACTGGACGTCGCGGCAGCACCACAGGCTCGTCTCACCGTACGCCCGTGTGAACGGACGCCCTCCGAGGAATGATGCATATGCTCGTTCACTCGCGAGGGGCTTCGACGACTGGCGCCTGATTGTCGATGGCTTGGTGGAGGTACCGCTGTGCCTGTCGCTCACGGAACTGCGTGCGATGCCGAGCGGCTCCCAGTCGACATTGCACGTCTGTATCCAGGGGTGGACGTACTTCGCCTCGTGGGCGGGCGTTCCGATCGCGCATCTGCTGGAGCAGGCGAGGCCCGCCGCCGGTGCCCGGTATCTCGTGTTCCACACGCTTGACGAGAAATGGGAGCGCCCGGGCAATGGCCACTATTACGAGGCCATCGATCTTGAGACGGCACGCAAAGCGCAGGTCATCCTCGCTTACGAGATGAACGGCGCGCCTCTTCCAGTCGCGCACGGTGCACCGTTGCGACTGCGGATCGAGCATCAGCTCGGGTACAAGATGGCGAAGTGGGTCCACCGCATTGAGCTCGTCGCCGATTATCGAGGCATTGGCAAGGGCCAAGGGGGCTGGCGCGACGACGTGCTCAATTACTTCCCGTCTGACGCCGGTATTTGAGACGGGAGCCTTGGATGGGGCAACGCTCACAGGAGAAGCAAGCCATGCAGCCGCGAATCGACTATGCAAAGGCCGCCGTTGGCGTCCGGGCAGCGATGAAAAGTCTCGACGATCACGTGCGCTACGCCGACGTGGAGCGAGGATTGATCGAGCTGGTCAAGCTACGTGCGTCGCTCATCAACGGTTGCTCGTACTGTGTCGACATGCACACCAAGATCGCACGCTCGCTCGGTGAAACAGAACAGCGTCTGTACGCCGTGAGCGTGTGGCGGGAGACACGGTTCTATTCCGAGCGCGAACGCGCTGCGTTGGCCTGGACCGATGCGGTCACGCTCGTCAACGTCGGTCACGTCCGGGACGATGTATATGACCTCGCGCGCCAGCATTTCTCTGAAAGGGAGTTAATCGATCTCACGTTGGCGATTGTGGCGATCAACTCATGGAACCGTCTGGCGATCGCGTTCAAGGCAGTGCCGGGAACGTTTCAGGTCGGCGCTCCGCCATCTGCCGAAGCTGGGGGGCAGAGGGGCCAACTGCCATCACGGGTCACTGAAGGGAGCGGGGCCGAAGCATGATCAGGTTAAAGCGCGCTTACGAGCCGGTCTCTCGCGCCGATGGCACCCGCTTCCTCGTCGAGCGGCTGTGGCCTCGCGGCGTCGTGAAGACCGACCTGCGAATCGACGCATGGCTGAAGGAGGCCGGACCCAGTACCGAGTTGCGAAAGTGGTTCAGTCACGATCCGGAGAAGTGGACGGAATTTCGCAGCCGCTACTTCCGGGAGCTTGATTCGCGACCGGAGGCCTGGCATCCGATCGCGGCTGCGGCGCGGCGTGGCACGGTGACACTCGTTTACAGCTCGCATGACACCCACCACAACAATGCCGTTGCCTTGCAGCAATACATGCAAGCGAAGTCGCGCCGGTCTCCCACGTCCAAGCGTAAGGTGGCGACACACCGGGCGCCGCGATTGGTGCGGTGAACGGATTCGCGATGCACGACCAAGCGTCGCTCACGTTCGTAGCGAGATCCATTCCGCCGTTCCGCCTCGATCTCACGGTATGGGCGCTGCGGCGCCGCCCGCGCAACCTCATTGACCGCTGGGATGGCACGACCTACCGTCGTTTAATCGTGGTGGGGGGAAGACCGACCGAACTGGCGGCGCGCCAGGCAGGGTCGTTTGCCGCACCAAGGCTAATCGTGACCACAACACCATCACCTCGAGCGTCGGAGAGGGGCCGTGTGCGATCGCTCGTCCGTCAGCTGCTCGGGATTCGGACCGACTTGACCGACTGGTACCGCACAGCCGCTGGCGACGCGCGGTTGGGACCGCTCGCCAGTAGGTTCCTGGGCATGAAGCCTCCTCGCTTCCCGACGGTATTCGAAGCTGTAAGTGCTTACAGCGGCCTCGCCCGCTCGTAAGCTCAGCTCGTTCACGTCAGCGAATACACGCACATCCGGTTTCAGTCTTGTCTCCAAAACGTTCGGATCCTCGCTACCCGAGTGTCCGCGTCACCTCTAAGCGATGCGGGATGCCCAACTGCGACAGGATTCGCTCGACAATTACCCGTGGTGGTGCTGACGCATCCACGACAAGAGCGTCGGACGGTTCTTCCAACGCGTCGAACTGGCTCCTCAGCATGTCAGCCTTCATGAAGTGGTTTGACCGGTGCTTCAACCGAGCACGAAAGAGTTCGATAGATCCTTTCAAGTACACCCAGGTGATCGGGACGCCTTGGCCGAGCGCCGTCCGATAACGCTGCTTGAGCGCGGAGCATGCAACGACCAGATCCTGGCCGCGTTCAAAACGGTCCATGATACGGGCATGGATGGCGGCGAGCCACGAGGCACGATCGGCATCCGTCAACGGAATACCATGACTCATCTTGTCGACATTCTCGTTGGAGTGCAGTGAGTCGCCCTCGAGAAACGGGCAGTTCATCGCGTTCGCCAGCAACGTCCCGACAGTCGTTTTTCCGGATCCTGCGACACCTATGACCGCGATAATCATGGGCTCCTTCCCACTTCCAACGGACAACGTTCCGTGGGGTCGTACCTCACGCGGTCTGCGCGCGAAGAACGAACCTCTCCATGGCCCGCGCGAAACCCTCCTCCGTATTGGACAACGTGACGAACGTGGCCGCGCGCTGGACGTCCGGACTCGCGTTGCCCATGGCAATACTCAGCCCGCTTTTGCGGAACATCAGCACATCGTTCGGCATGTCTCCAATGGTCACGACCTGTGCGACCGGAATGGCCAGTAGCGCGGACAACGCGTTGACCACTTCTCCCTTGTTGGCCTTCGGGTGCGTCACATCCAGGTAATACGGTTGCGACAAGGCTGCAGACACGCGTTGCCCGAACCGGTGCTGCACATCTGTGACACAGGCGGCCATGGCCTCCGCGTCGTCACTCACACCGACGATCTTGACGACCCCATCGAGTAGAGCATCGTACGTGGGCACGACGGTCGGTGGAAACTTAACTGTCCACTCCTCCCGATCCACGTGAGGGGCGTGGCGTGACATGACATACCAATCCTTGCCGCCGTAAACCCAAACGTCGAGCTTGTGTTTCGTCAGGATGTCGATGACTGGCCGCACGGCGGGGCCAGGCACCAGGTGTTCGCGAATGACCGAGAGATCCGGACGGATGACCAACCCGCCGTTGAATGCGGTGATCGGATCCTCGAGCTGAAGCTCATCGATCAACATCTTCATGCCGCGTGGAGGCCGGCCACTGGTGATGGTGAAGCCGATGCCCGCCTCGATGATTCTGCGGACGACGGCACGAGCCCACGGCGTCAGGAGTTTCTCTGGTGTGACTAGCGTCCCATCAACATCCGCCACGACCAGGCGCACATCATCCGGCACGCCGACCAGGCTTGGTTCAGTCATTCGACGGAGCCTCGCAGCCCGGCATTCATTCGGCGATAACGGCGGATGAGTGCGTTTGTCGAGCTGTCGTGTGTCAACCCCGGGTCGCCCTGGCTTCTCAGTTCTGGCAGGATCCGCTTCGCCAGCACCTTCCGCAGCTCAACGCCCCATTGATCGAAGGAATTGACCTGCCAGAGCGTTCCTTGCGTGAAAACGCTGTGCTCATAGAGTGCGATCAGTGCGCCGAGTGTCTCCGGCGTCAGTCGTTCAGCCAGGATGGTATTCGTAGGACGATCGCCGTCAAAGGTGCGATGTGAGACGAGCTGCTCTGGTGTGCCTTCCGCGCGCACTTCCTCGGCGGTCTTGCCGAACGCCAGCGCCTCGGTTTGTGCGAAGACGTTGGCCATCAGGAGATCGTGATGATCGGCCAACGGATTCAAAGTCTGGCCGAACCCGATGACGTCACAGGGAATCACGCGCGTTCCCTGGTGGATCAATTGATAAACGAGTGCTGGCCGTTCGTGCCGGGCTCGCCCCAATAAATCGGTTCCGTCTGATAATCAACTCGTACCCCGTCGCGCGTCACATGCTTGCCGTTGCTTTCCATGGTGAGTTGCTTGCAAGTACGCCGGAAAGCGCTTGAGATATTGGTCGTAGGGCAGGACCGCGATTGTTGGCGCGTCGAAGAAGTTGGTATTCCAGATAGTCAGCAGCCCCATAAGGACCGGTAGGTTGCGATCGAATGGGGCGCTGCGGAAATGCTCGTCCATCGCACGGAAGCCAGCGAGCATGGCGCGAAAGTTCCAAGGACCAATGGCGATCATGGTCGAGAGGCCGATGGCAGACTCCATGGAATAGCGGCCGCCCACCCAGTCCCAGAAGCCAAACATGTGGTCGGCGTCGATCCCGAATCTCCCTACGGCGTCGGCATTGGTCGAGACCGCGACGAAGTGTCTGGCAATGGCACCTTCGCCAAGCGCGGTCACTGCCCATTGGCGCGCCGCCTGCGCGTTCGCCATTGTTTCCAGTGTGGTGAATGTCTTGGATGAGACGATGAACAGGGTTTCGGCGGGATCGAGATCGCGCGTGGCCTCGACAAGGTCTGTGCCGTCCACGTTCGACACGAAGCGGAAAACCAGTTCGCGCGAGCTGTAATGCTTCAGCGCTTCATACCCATGGCTGGGCCGAGATCGGAGCCGCCGATCCCGATATTGATGACCGTGCGGACGCGCCGCCCAGTATGCCCGCGCCACCGGCCATCCCGGATCTGATCGGCGAAAGCGGCCATTCGATCGAGAACATCATTCACATGTGACACGACATTCTCGCCGTCGAGGAAGATCGTCTCGCCGCGTGGGGCACGGAGTGCCACATGGAGTACGGCGCGCCCTTCGGTGGTGTTGATTCGATCGCCGCGGAACATCGCCTCGATGTGTTCGCGTAAGGCGCAGGCGTCGGCCAGGCCCACGAGGAGCCCAACGGTCTCCTCGGTCACATGGTTCTTGGAGTAATCCAGGTACAGGCCGGCGGCCTCCACCGCGAAGCGGCCACCCCGTGAGGGGTCGGCGGCAAATAGCGAGCGCAGGTGCCACATCCCGCATCTGCTCGACATGCGCTTCGAGAGCCCGCCATGCTGGCAGCATTGTCAGATCTGGGCGCTGCTTGGACACGCCAGCCGTCATCTGCGGCTCACAGGGGGCATATCAACTATCCGTCCTCGTGACCAGAGCGCAGGATTGCGGGCTCGACCGCATGCTCAATGTGACCTCCAAACTGAAAGCGCATCGCCGATTGCAGACGACCGGAAAAGTAGTCTTCTCCGCGAGAGCTGAACCGTTGAAAAAGCGCTGCGGTCAAGACGGGTGCCGGCGTGGCGCTTTCGATGGCGGCATGTGCTGCCCATCGACCTTCACCCGAATCGGCTACATGCCCTGAGAACTGTTGCAGTTCTGGTTCCTTGGCAAGTGCTTCGGATGCGAGATCGAGCAGCCATGATCCGATGACGCTGCCGCGGCGCCACACTTCAGCGACGTCGGGCAGGACGAAGTCGTACCGGTAGTGTTCCGGATGAGGAAGGGGGGCCGTCTCTGCATTCATCGCGTGCGAGCGCGCGCCGACGTTGGCGTGCGCGAGGATATTCAGACCCTCCGCATACGCTGCCATTAGGGCGTATTCAATGGCGTTGTGAACCATTTTCGCGAAGTGTCCCGCGCCAGTGGGACCGCAGTGCAGGTACCCCTCGTCCGCCGTGCAATGCCCTGTACGGCGCCCCGGCGTCACGGGCGCCGCCGCGACGCCAGGAGCGAGCGTCCTAAAGATGGGCTCGAGACGCGCAACAACCGGCGCCTCTCCGCCGATCATCAGGCAGTACCCTCGCTCCATGCCGCGGACACCGCCGCTGACACCGACATCGACGTAATGAATGCCCTGGGCTCCTGATGATCTGGCGTGACGAATGTCGTCGACGTAGTGCGAATTCCCTCCATCGACGATGATGTCGCCCGCCTGGAGCAGAGGCGAGAGGCTCTGCAGGCTGACATCGACGGCGCCGGCAGGAAGCATCAACCAGACGATGCGAGGGGCGTCGAGCAACGCTACGAGCCCTTCGAGGGAGGACGATCCAGAGGCGCCACTGTCGGCCGCCGACATCACGCGAGCGTCATCTGCATCGAACACCACGCAGGCATGCCCGCCCCGCAGCAAACGTTGCGTCATATTGCCGCCCATTCGTCCGAGTCCAATCATCCCGATCTGCATGTAGAGTCCCCTTGTTGGCTATCCGCGGCGCCGGCCCGCGTGAACAGCGCCAGCCACTGATCGTGGTGCACGGCGCGCTCGGGAGTGGGCGGTCCAATACCCAGGACGATCGTAGTGATCGTGTCGCGCCTGTTCCCGTTGCCGATCGAATTCCGTCTCCGAGTCGTATGGTGGGGCGCTTTCGATGGCGTGGCGCGTCCGATCGACTGACACGGTCGCCGTGGACCAACTCACGTCGTCGATCCATCGCGGCGCTATGAGTACCCGACGACCGACCGACCAGCGGTTCGTGTCAACGATCAGGTATCGCACTGCCCATGTGTGATCATCGACAAGCAGATCATCGATGCGGCCGATGTCGCCGTCGGTTGCATGAACGTGGTACCCGATAACCACGTTGGTGCTCCGCAGGTGCGAATCATCCGGCGGGCGGGGCGCGTGAGCGGCGGCCGCCCTTAATTCTTCCTTGATGGTGTCCCCGGCCGTCAGACCGCCCGGATAGGCACCCATGCCCCAGAAGCCGGCGCCGCCCCAGTAATACGGATACCCGTAATATCGGGAATATTCGGCTTCGTACTGACGCGACACCGGCTTCCTGGTGTCGATATCGGGACTCCGCCTCACTTGCGCCTTGGTCAGTGAGACGGGCAGCTCCTGAAGCATCCAGTGCGGCGAGCCGATCGCGATCGGCGAGATCAGCACCTTCCTGCCGGACAGCCACTTGCCCGTGTCGACGACGAGATAGCGGATACCCCAGTCTTCGTCGTCGAAGTAGAAATCGTCTACTGTCCCGATCACGCCGTCGGTCGCGCGGATGGCGTAACCGCACAAATCCTTCACGTTGCGCATCATGGTTGTGTCTCCTTCGGGCGGTATCCACGCAAAGGGGGTCCGTTGTCCACGCGGGCGTTGGTGACGTGGCCGGTTTGGACGTCTGCGGCGGGATAGGTCACGTCCACTCCTCGTAACCGAGCCCACGGCGTCAGAGCGTGAGGTCGCGAGTGCATCGCGCTGGTGATGTCGCGTACCTCACCCCCTCTCGCGAGCAGGGCATCGGCAATCAGGGAGCGATGGCAGCGCCACGGAACGGCCTCTGCGCACATCAACACGACGCGTTCTTCGTGTGCGAGCGCGAGGCACCGATTCAGACTCTCCTTGAAAGCCGGAGTCTCCATGTAGTCCGCATAGCCGCGGAAGCTGACATTCCGCCATCCCGTGTTCGTCGAGTCCCTGCGGGCGTGACGTCGTCCGCCCAGGCCAGGCAGGTGACTGTAGTCAATGCCAAAGCGCCGCAACGCGGCGGGTAACTGCTCCTGACCGAATTGCGGATTGTGTCGCGAGCGGGGGATAGAGCGCACGTCGATGACACGCTGGATGCCGTGTGCTTTCAGCAGGTGCACGAGCGCGTCGATGGTACGGGTGGAGTGGCCGACGGTGAAGACCACCACTGGCGCCATGTCAGCTCGCCGGCGCGAGGAACCGACGCCGCTTCCTGCCGACCGTGGCCAGCAACTGTTCCGTTGACGCTGCGAACGCTGCGATTCCGTCGATTTGCAGCTGTTCGGTGATCGCGCGCACATCAAGACCAAGGGCGGCCGCCTTGTCCAGTGTCGCGGTCGCCTCGGCGTCCGTTTCGTCCGTTCCGAGAGTTACCCGGGCTCGCCCGTGATCGCGAAAGGCGTCCATCGTTGTGGGAGGGACCGTGGTGACGGTATCTGGTGCGATCAGCGACTCGAGGTACAACACATCGGAATAGGAAGGGTTCTTGGTCCCGGTACTGGCCCACAGCGGCCGCTGGACCCTGGCGCCGCGCTGGATGAGCCGCGCGAACCGCTCTCCTTGGAAGACTTCCCGGAATCGGCGATAGATACGTCTGGCGTTGGCGATGGCCATCGTCCCCTGGAGCGCCAGCGCTTCGGTAGACCCGATGCGCTGGAGCAGACGATCCGCGACCGTGTCGAGACGGCTCACGAATATTGATGCGACTGATGCGACCCGCCGGGGATCCGGATGCCGATCGAGTCCCCGAAGATAGGCCTCTGCTACCGCTTCGTAGTGCTCGAGAGAGAACATCAGCGTGATGTTGACGTTGATACCGGCAGCAGTCAGGGCTTCGACGGCCGCGATGCCTTCACGGGTCGCCGGTACCTTGATCATGACGTTCGGCCGCGACACGACCTGCCAGAGATGGTGGGCCTCGGCGATTGTGGCTTCGGTGTCATGGGCCGAGCCTGGCGAGACTTCGAGGCTGACGAAACCGTCCAGCCCATCGCTATCGCGATACACCGGCCGGAATACGTCGGCCGCCAATTGAATGTCCTCGACGATCAGGCGCTCGACAAGAGTGCCGTTTCCGGCGTTGCGGTCAGCGTCTAGAGCGCGCTGTAGTCCCGCGTCGTAATCGCCGGCGCCCCCGATGGCCTTGTCGAAGATGGTCGGGTTGCTCGTCATGCCTGCCAGACCGTCTTCATCGATCAGTCGCTGCAACGTTCCGCCTGTGATCAAACCGCGGCTGATGTGATCCAGCCATACGGATTGGCCCAATTGCCGCAACGTCAGGAGCGGATTCATCAGGCAGCTCCTTCGGCGAACTCCTGACTGAGTCGTGCCAGCGCCAGCGCGCCGAGCATGAGTCCGAAATCGCGAAGAGCGACATCGAGGTACCCCGGGATAAGCAGGAGATTGATGACGATGCCGGCCAGCCACGCCGCGACGACGTACGCGCCAATTGTCGGACGCATGGCCACGAGTGCTGCCGCTCCGATCTCGACGATCCCGACGAACAGCATGAACGTGCCGGCTGAGACCGGCAGCAGATCAGTGACCACGGGAGCGAGATATTGGGACCAATCCGTAAGAATGTTCGTGAATTTGTCGAAGCCCGCCACCAGCGGCGCCACGATGAACCCTACATAAAGAAGTTGATACGCCTGGTACGCCGGTCGCGTTCTCGTAACGATCGTCTGAGCCATGGGAGCACATCCTTCAGCGTGACCAAGTGCATCCCGCGCGCCACACACAATCGTGTGAGAACGTGTGCTCCCGGGGTTTACGGTATGTTTCGGGCCCGCTTCGTAGATTCAGAATGAATCGCAAGCTTTCAAAACGAAAGAACCGGCGGCGGCTGGTCCGGGTCGTCACGGCCTAATGCATGGCATATCGTTTGCCCTTGAGACAGGGGCAAACTACAGGACGATTCATCGATAGGGGAGTGCGCCAATGGCAGAGTTCCTGACAACGATTAAGACGAGCGAGTTACCGGCAGGTGGCATCGTGGCCGTTGACGTTCGCGGAACGCAGGTCGCGCTCGCAAATGTCGACGGCACGTACTACGCGTTCGACGATGCCTGCACCCACGAGCAGTGCTCGCTGGCTGAAATGGGCGAACTTGCCGGCACGACCGTCACGTGTACGTGCCACGGCTCGGAGTTCGACGTGCGGACGGGGAAGGTGCTCGCGCCTCCGGCGACGGTGCCGGTCAAGGTGTACCCCACGCGAGTCGAAGGGGACGCGCTCCACATCGACGTCTGATGGCCAAGTCATACGTCATCGTCGGCGGCAGTCTGGCCGGCGCGACCGCCGCGATCACGCTTCGCGAGGAGGACGCCGAACCGTCCGTGACGTTGATCGGGGCCGAGCGTGAACCGCCATACGAACGACCGCCACTGTCGAAAGCGTACCTGCGTGGCGACGTGCCGTTTGACAAGTCGTTGGTGCGCCCCGCAGCGTTCTACCTCGAACATCGCATCGAGGCGATGTTCGGAATCCGTGCGACCCGCATCGACGTGTCCAGCAGGTTCGTTCAGCTGGAAGATGGGCGTCGCGCGCCCTTTGACGCGCTGCTCATCGCCACCGGCAGCCGAAACAGGCGCTTCTCGATTCCCGGCAGCGAACTCGAAGGAATCTACAGCCTGCGAACGGTCGAGGACGCCGATCGCATCAGGGCAGAGATGATTCCCGGGCGCCGGGTTGTCGTCGTAGGGATGGGCTTCATCGGCTCGGAAGTCGCGGCATCGCTGAGGCAGAAGAACCTGGATGTCGTGGCCATCGAGCCCGCGAAGACACCGCTGTTCCGCGTGCTTGGCGAGGCGGTTGGGCAGCGCATCGCGGACCTCCATCGCGCTCATGGCGTTCGGACGATTTTCGAAGACACGGTCGCTGCGTTCGAAGGTACTCAGCGCGTGGCGCGCGTCATCACGAAAGGCGGCCTGCGCCTGGAATGCGACTTCGTCGTGGCCGGGATCGGTGTCGAACCGGTCGTGGACATCCTCGATGGCACCGGTGTTCAGATGGACAACGGGGTCGTCGTCGACCAGTACTGCCAGACGAACGTCCCTGGCATTTACGCAGCGGGTGACGTGGCGAATCACTATCACCCCGTGTTCGAGCGCCAGATGCGGGTGGAGCACTGGCACAACGCCGTCAAGCAGGGCGCTGCTGCCGCGCGCAACATGCTGGGGAAGGGTGTGCCGTACGACGAGATTCACTGGTTCTGGTCGGACCAGTACGACGCGAACCTCCAATACGCTGGTTTTCACACGAAGTGGGAACAGCTGGTCGTGCGTGGACGCCTCGACTCCGGCAGCTTCCTGGCGTTCTACATCAACGACGGACGAATCGATGCGGTGGTCGGTCTGAACCGGGCGAAGGAGGTACGTCGCGCCATTCCGCTCATCAAAGCCCGGCGCAAATTGAACCTGGGCCCGCTCCAGGACGAGAGCATCGATCTCCGTTCGCTCAATCCCGCCGACTGAGTTGAACCACTCGTTTCGCCGTCTCCACGACATGTTCTGGCGTGAAGCCGAATGCCCGCATCACGACCGGTCCTGGCGCCGACGCTCCGAAGTCGGCCACACCGATGGTTGCGCCATCTAATCCGACGTAGCGCTCCCACCCGAAGGGTGAGGCTGCCTCGATGCTCACCCGTGCCCGAACGTTCGGCGGAAGCACCGTGTCACGGTACGAGCCCGGTTGTCTGTCGAACAATTCCCAGCATGGCATTGACACCACGCGGCTCCGGATGCCGTCGCCGGCGAGCCGCGCGTGCGCCTCCAGTGCAAGCGAGACCTCCGAGCCGGTCGCGATCAGAATCACCTCCGGCGGAAACTCACCCTCTTCCACGAGGACATAGGCGCCTCGCGCGAGACCCGACGCGGCGGACAGCTTCCCGCGATCGAGTATCGGCAGTTTCTGACGGGTCAGCACAAGTCCCACGGGACCGTCGGTGTGCCGCAGGGCGACGCGCCACGCCTCCACTGTTTCGGTGGCGTCGCTCGGCCGAATGACCATCATGTTCGGCATGGCGCGCAAGCCCGCCAATTGCTCCACCGGTTGATGCGTTGGTCCGTCCTCCCCAAGCGCAACACTGTCGTGGGTCCAGATGTAGATGACGTGCGCCTTACTCAATGCCGCCAGCCGGATGCTTGGTCGCATATAGTCGGAGAACGACAGGAAGGTCGCTCCATACGGGAGGAGCCCCTCGTGCATCGCCATTCCCGTCATCACTGCGGCCATCGCGTGCTCGCGTATTCCGAAGTGAATGTTCCTTCCCGCATAGCCCCAGGTCCCGCCCGCGGCGCCTTGGGTCGGGAGCTGGCCGTCGGACTTGGCGGTCGCCGGGCTTTCGAAGTCGCCGAAGCCTTTCATAGCCGTGCGGGTGGACGGATCGAGATCGGCTGAACCACCAACTAGGTTCGTGACCGTGGCCGCCAGTGCGTTGAGGACGGCAGCCCCGGCGTCCCGTGTCGCCATTTCACCATCCGCCGGACTGAACGCCGGCAGTTGGGCCTCCCACGCATCTGGCATGTTGCCAGCGACCATGCTCGCAAACTGCGCCGCAACGGCGGGATAGGCTGTCTCGAGCGCCTCTATGCGCTGCTGCCATGCCGCCTCCAAGTCTTCGCCCCGCTTCACGGACGCGCGAAACCTGAGGCGCGCGTCCTCCGGCACGTAGAAATCACGATCGTCGGGCCAGCCAAGGGCTCGCTTTGTCAGGCGCACTTCTTCGATGCCGAGTGGTTCGCCGTGTGCGTGCCAGGTGTCCTGCTTGTGCGGGCTGCCATATCCGATGTGCGTCCGTGCGACGATGAGTGAGGGCCGATCGTCGGCGTTGCGCGCCGTCGTCAGGGCTATATCCACGGCCGCTGAATCCTGCCCGTCGATCCGCTGTACATGCCAGCCATATGCCTCGAAGCGACGGCCGACGTCTTCTGAGAACGTGAGGTCCGTTGTGGCGGAAAGCGTGATCAGATTCGCGTCGTACATAACGATCAGGCGGCCGAGCCGAAGGGTTCCAGCGAGCGACGCAGCCTCCGCCGCGACGCCCTCCATCATGTCTCCGTCGCTGGCCAGCACGTAGGTGTGGTGGTTGACGATGTCGTGATCAGGACGGTTGAACGTCTCTGCCAGCCAGCGCTCGGCGATCGCGAATCCCACGCCATTCGCCACACCCTGGCCAAGCGGCCCCGTCGTGACCTCGACGCCCGGCGTACGCCCGTGTTCCGGATGACCGGGCGTTGTGCTGTTCCATTGTCGGAACTGCTTGATGTCGGCCATGGTCAGGTCATAGCCGGTGAGAAACAACAGGCTGTACAGCAGCATGCTGCCATGGCCGGCTGACAGCACAAATCGGTCACGATCGATCCATGACGGGTTTCGCGGGTTGTGCCGTAGATGTCGTGCCCACAGGATGTAGGCCATCGTCGCCGCGCCGAGCGGCATGCCCGGATGCCCCGACTGCGCCCGTTGAACGGCATCAATGGACAACATCCGGATTGTATTGATGCAGAGCTCGTCGAGGTCGTCGATGTTGTCATTCAACGCAAACGGCAAAATCGGTTCCTTCCCATCGATCGTGTTCCGGCCAATGAAACGTAAAGTCCACGCGGTCGCCGATGCGCAAGTTGCGCGTCTCGAGATCGGCCACGTGGACGCCGAGAGTGGTGTCGCGCGTCGCGGTATCGTGGACGCTGTGCCAGCGGTCCAGGCTCCAATGGACCTTCGCCGGAACGAGTGTTTCGATGCGGAGAATTCTGCGCTCCGGCATAGTCCGCACCTTGTTGTTGAATCGCCAGGTGAGATGAGGCGACGTCGCGCGGTTGGTGATGTATCGCTCAACGGTCTGAGGCGGCCGATCGAAGATGTGTCGCCCTCGAATCGACCGGCACAATTTCAGGTACTCCGCGTGCGCCCAGACGAGTGGGCTCGCTGACCCCGAAGCGTGCCCGATCACAAGCTCGCGGCCGGGAATGTCAGCGCTGTCCCACACTTGCTCCGGGAGCAGACCGCTATCACCCGCCAGCGTCTCCATCGCGCGCGCGAGCTGTTCGGCGACGTCGGTGCGTCCGGCGGCCAGCTCGTAATGTGCCCGCTCGCCCGTGAGCAGCGGCCACCCGCGGCCGATGCCCGTCCCATTGAACGGCCCACCGTCGGCGTGCTCGCCGTATCCGTCGCCCTGATAGCGATGCCACACCGGACCGCGCGGCGTCTCCACTTTGAGAGTGGCATCGATCACTTTGATCGTATTGACGATTCTGGGATCATCCGCAGCGCGCAGCCCGAAACGCACGAACGCAAGCGCATCGAGGCTGACCATCAGCGCAGCCGGTGCGGTCGAGTGCTCGGGGGGCCGGTTCTTGATCGGGACGAACCCGTGATACGGCGACGCGGCGTCGGCATGATCGGGCTCCGCGACGCGCACGTAGTACCCGTCGACGCCGTGCGCCATGGCCAACTCGGTGCCGGTCACATACAGCCATCGTTCGATGCTGGCGTTCCATGCGTCGGCGGTCTCACGCAGATACACCGCAGCCGCGGTGTTGGCGTTCGCCTCGGCCAATTCCGCGGCAACGAGCAGCGCAGCGACTTCGGTCGCGAGCGTAAACGGAGAGTAGCCGGGTTCCTCTTCCCAGCGATCCTGCGGGCTGACAGGACCATTCCGCGCGAGGAACGCAGCCGCGCGGCGGACCATCGGCCAGAATGAGTCTCGCTCGCGAGTGTCGATGACGTCATGGCGAGCTGCAAGATCGACCAGCAGAATGGGAAGCGCCGTTTCATCCATCTGGATGCCCTGCCAGTACGGCGTGCCATCCAGCCACATGTTCTGTGACCAATGGCCGTCGGCTTCCTGAGTCACCTGGAGGTATCGCAACACGCGCCTGGCTTCCTGCCGGGCGCCGGCCGCGATGAAGCCGCCGGCCGTTTCTACGAGATCCCGCGGCCATACCAGGTGGTACCCGCCGAGGTCGTCGTCGCCTTTCGAAAAGCCCCACGGGATGGACAGGCTGGCGATCACGCCCCCTTCCACGCGTTTGGATTCGTGCATCCGCAACACCGCGGCGCTGAGCGCGTGGAGTGGTCTATGCGATGTCGGCGACAGTGCATGCCGCTCCAGTCTCTTGTGCCAGGCTCGCCAGGCGCGAACGTACTCGACGTGCGTTTCATCAAAGTCTTCCAGAAGGCTGATGAGCGTGTGCTGGCCCGCTTCCATCGCGGTTGGACCGAAGCCGAGCGCAAGCACGAACGCTCCGTTGGTCGCCTCCAGATCGATTTCACCTGTGGCCGCTACGTTCCCGTTCTCCGCGCGGAGGTACGTGCGATCGAGCCGCTTGTGCGCCTGCAGCTGCTGCCATCCATCCGAGACGCCGACGAATCCAACCGAACGAGCATGCCACGGCGCCGTAGATGCCAGCGCCAGCGCGTGATGGTCTCGTTCGGCGTAGAGCATCGGCACCCCCTTGTAATCGCCGACCCAGGCCGTGTTGTCGCTTGCTCGATTGGCAAGGTGAGGTGCAAGAAGAACGAAGAGACGAAAGTCGGCCAGCGTTCCTTGGAGCGGCACGAATCGTAGTCGTTGCAGCACGACATCGCGCCAGGGATCGGTCAGCACCTCCTTTTCGATTCGATAACGGCCGTCGAGCGCGGTATTTTGAATCCGATAGGCCGGAACCCCGGGCTCGACCTGTGATGTCACCGAAGAGGTGTGGCGCTTTTCTTCTGAAAAATACGACCGCCCATCCGTGACGATGCATCCCATGTCGCGGGTGCAGGCGTGATCGACGCGGGGGTAGTACACCTCGTTGAGAATGCCGTGGCTCAGCGTGAACCACACGCGGCTGTCGCGGCTGATGGACGTGCCGAGGCCGCTTTTCGCGCTGCTGGTCCATCGGCCGGGAATACCCGGCCAGCCGGGGGCGAATTCTTCCTCAATCACGTCGCCACCTCTCTTCGTGGCGAGGTGCGTCCGCATCACAATTCGCGCACGGGATGGCGTAAGGAATCCGGTCAAGGATCACATTCGCCAGGGTATCGAGCAGGATGAGATGGCGGCCGAGGAAGCGATACTCGATGGCATCTGGGAGTGGCGGCAAGACCGCGAGAATGTTCCCCGGGACGGTCGAGTACGGTTTCCCCTCCGGGTAGGTTCCATTGATCTCGTGGGCAAACTGGCCCGGGTTGTCATCCATGATGACGGCCCACGTATCGGCGTTCATCTCCAAGGCGAGCACTTCCTTGAACTCGTTGCTAATGGCCTGGGAAAAAATATCCCCCTCTCGAGCTCCTTGCCGTGCCGCTTGGATCTTCCTGGCCAGCGCGTGCCGCACCCTCCTGATCTCCGATACGTCCTCCGTGACCCTCAGAGGAGGCAGGCCTTCTTGCAGTTTGCTGCGCAGGTCGAAGTAGCTCTGCATGCGTGTGCTGAAGTCAGCGACGATGTAGCCCCACACCTGCACTCTGAATGTTGGAGTGTCAACCTCTTGGAGCCCGGCCACTGTCTGGATGCCGACGGATGAAGCAAGCAGCCCGACTAGCGCTGTTCCAACAAAAGCGCGCCTCAGTCCGAACATCCAGCCCTTGCTCGCGTCTGTCATCCGATCACGGAAGCCTTCCCCGGCTTCGCCCGCGGCGGATCACCCGCCGTCGTTAGGCCGTCGCCGTATTGAGGGCAACTTCTGCGCCGTCAGAATGCGGGGAATATCGGTTAATGCGAGGTTTGCGGCGACTTCAATGTGAGATCGACGTTTCGTCTTGAAACGTCTTGGCGGGCCTTGCTGGCTCGGTTGCGTAGTTTCAAGGAGGAGGTTGCAATTGGTATGGAACCTACCTCTCGGCCCATTGCGCCAGTTGGCCGGGCCGCCGAATGTCGGGTTACTCTCGAAGCCAATCGGCCTGCTTGTGAGGTCGCGACATTTCGGCGCCAGCCGGCCGTATATCACCATCAGACTGAGAGACTCTCCTTGTTCTGACGGAGTTCCGCCTCTGCGGTCAACCAGTCGTCAAGTGCGTGCCCGTCGGACCGTCCTCGCTCCAGATAGTGATAGTACGCACGCTCTTCAATCTGCTCGCGGACTGGTTGCTGCTCAGGCGACGCGTCGCGTGTCTGCGCTTGCGCGCCGGTTTTTTGAGTGGTCATGAATTTCTCCTCGTGATTGTCGAGTTGAGTGTTGTGGGATGGAAGTGCCAACGGCGCTATGACGTCGATGACGGCCATTAGGGTGTCAAGGCCAGATCTCGTTCACCACCGGTCGCGGTGATCGATCGGCGGCCAGCCCGGATGATTTCAACGGCGCAAAGGGCGTCCGCAGCGACGCCCGTCGCCACTGAGCCAAGCAGCGCTTGCCTGACTCGCCCGTGGCCGTGTGATCCCAGGACGATCAGATCGGCTTTCCGATCGGCGGCCTCTTGCACGATGACGTTCCGAGGCGTTCCCTCGAGTACCTTCGTTGTCACCAGTAAATTGGGATGGGCGCGCCGGATCTGCTCGGCGGCCGTACCGAGCAGTTCGGGAGCCCGTCGCCGGAGCTCCTCCATCGATTCAACGTAGGCGGCTGCCAGAGCGAACGCAGGATCCAACAAGAGCGGCGTCGCAGAGTGAATGACCGTGAGGATCTCGATCTCGGTGCCCGGGGGCCATTGACGCGCGGCCACTTCCTCCATGGCCGCAGCGCTGTGCTTCGACCCATCGATTGCGAGAAGGACTTTCATGGATGTGTCTCCAGTACCGCGGCGCGCACTATTGCCGAATCACTGAGGCAAGTTCGGGTCCACGTGAGAGTGCCTATTCAGCGCTCATTCGCGTGCCTTCATGTGCCGAGTAATTCCAAATTGAAATCATGTGCTTCCGAATGCAAGCATCGACTGATTGCCGTCGTACTAGGCAGCCGGGCCGTCGAAATCAGAGCGCAGCCCGCCCTAGACATGCCCGCCTTCATTCTCCCAGCGGTTCAGGGCCCGGCGGAGGAGCCGTTCTGCCTCCGCGGTGGCACGCATCCCACCCTCAAAGATGTCAACCCACAGTCGATAGCGGTCGGCGATGGCTTTGACGGCCGTTTCACGCGTAATTCGGCGTGACCGCCAAGCGACCAGCGCCTCCCAGAACGTCGTTCTTCCAACGGCGAAGCCAACGAATCCCGACACGCTGGCGGCGGTCGCAAGCCACGCGCGCACCTTGCGCACGCTCTCACCGCGCCCCAGCGTGATGCATACGACTTTGCCCCGACCGTCGCGCCGCGCAGCGGCGACGAGGTTGACGCAGTCCTCCCGCCGCTCCATGCCTTCGACCTTCCACACGTCTGGTTCGACCCCGGCGGCCTGGAGAGCATGAACGGCTTGCACCATCAGCTTGGGACGCATCTCCAGATCGTACAAACCCTTGCTGCTGAGCCGCTCCAATTGCGCCTGTTCCGGGGGTACAAGCAACTCGAACATGAATAGCCGTCCGCTGTTGTGCAAGTAATCGGACAGCCGCTGCAAACGCACCGCCTGGCGTTGGTTCAACGTCGAATCGCCGCCCGGGTTGTAGCGCACGAGGACTTTGCAGAACGTGGGGTTAATCGCTTCAATGTGGCGAGCGAACTCGTCGCCGAATTCAAAAGCGAACTCTTTCTGCCCGCTTCGCTCTGCTGGGCACGCGGTCATGTACCCCTGATGACTGGCCTCACGCAGGATATCTGCGCCGAATCGCTCATCTGCCAGGATGGCGGCATGCTCTTTTGGTGCTCCGCCGGCAATCGCCGCCTGGAAACCGTCGTAGACGATGTGCTTGGCGGCCGTTATCTCCGCCGCCTGAGCCGCACTCAACATGCCGCGCCATCCGAATAGCTGCGTGGCGAAGGATTCGCGGTGATCGAACGGCAGCATGTACAAGCGTCTGGCCATCAAGCCCTTTCCAGCAAGTCGGAGGGGACCTGCCCGACGAGCGCGTCACCGCAAGGATCTTTGATGATGTCGCTCGAGACAATTGGATCCGCGGTCACACCGAGGATTCCGCGATAGCGTTCGCTGCTGGCTTCCTCGACAAACAGGCCGTTCACCTCGTCGGCGCTTGTCGTCCTTGCAGTGAGAACCACGATGTCGGCAAAGGATCCGACAGCAACCGGAGCGCGCACGGCGACTCCACCGAACCTGCCGCGATACGCAGGCAGCGCCCTCGCCGTGCCTGCCGCCGCGCCGGTGGAGGTGGGGACGAGGTTCGCGCCCGCCGCCCGACCTCTTCGGGGCCGACTGTGCGCGGTATCGACGATGGCCTGACTCGAGGTGTACGCGTGAATCGTCGTCATGATCGCTGTCCGTACGCCGACGCGCCGCCCAAGAATCTCCATCACGGGTGTGATGCAGTTGGTTGTACAACTCGCGCACGAAAAGATCCTGGTGTCTTCTTGCGGCGCATTCACTCCGTGGACGATTGTTTCCACTCCCTCGCCTTTCGAAGGCGCCGACAGGATGACGTAACCGGCACCGGCGCGGATGTGGGCGTCCAGGTCCTCTCGTTTGGTGAAGACGCCGGTGCACTCCAACACGATGTCCACCTTCATCGATGTCCACGGCAAATGCCCAGGATCCTTTTCACGCAGCAGTCGTAGCCGGCGCTCGCCAATCTTCAAGTAACCGTCCACAGTTGCCTGAACCGGCTTCTCGTACCGACCGTAGACGGTGTCGTATCTCAAGAGATACTCGACACTCTCGGCCGTGCCAATGTCGTTCGCCGCGACGAGGTTCAGGCCGGGCGTATCCATCACGATCTTCAGAGTGGCTCGTCCGATCCGCCCCAGTCCGTTGATAGCGACGTTGGTCATGTGCTGGCTGCTCAGTCGACGAAGAGGTCCGACGGATCACGATACTCAGTCGAACGTTCACGTCGATCGATTGCTTCGCGAACGGCTTCACAGTCTCGGCAGCGGACCGCAAACGGAAGCGCGCGCAGACGTGCCTCGGCGATTTCGCGTCCGCACTCGAAACAGTCGCCGTAATCGCCTTGCTCAATGCGACGGAGTGCCGTGTCTATCATCTTCAGCGTCTCGGACTTCAGCTGGATGAGCGCGAATCCGATCTCGCCCTGAATGTCTACCTCCGAGGTCTCGGCAGCGTCGACCACATCCCGGTCTCCAAGTCCCTCAGTTCGGACGCTGCGAATTCTGTCTTGAACGTCGTGCGCAAGCTGCGCACGACGACCCTCCAGCATCCTCCTCAGGTCATCAAGGCGCCGCCTCTTTGCCGCCGTCGAAGTTCTCTTCAGCATGTGTGCCCTCTACGCAGCCTGTCGGTGGTCGTCCCACTCCAGCACAACCTTGATTTCGTCCGAACCATGATGCCGAAACGCCGATTCGAAATCCTCCAACCGGTGACGGTGTGTGATGAGGTTCACGACACGTTGCGGCCAGCGCGCCTCCGCCCGGACGAGATCGTTCACAGCGAGTTGGAAATGATTGCGCGACGCATTGACGCTCCCCACGATTACCTGATTGCGTAGGACAAGGCGTCGCATGAACTCCGCTCCAGATAGCGTCAGTGGCCGATTGCCCGACGGGATACCGGTGACCGCGTAAACGCCGTTTATCGCTAATGCGTCGAGAAGATCGAACTCGAGGCTGGCGACTCCGGTGGCGTCGAGGATTAAGTCGAACGTTCCGATCTGATTAATGGCGATCTGACGTCCGTCGAGATAATGGCCGCCGATAAGGCCCAACCACGCGGGTCGAGGTGTAGCGGCGTCCACGACGTCAAGGCCCCAGACCTCGGCGCCTCGGAGGCGCAACGATAGTGCGGCCAATAGGCCGACTGGCCCCAGTCCAGCGACAAGACACCGTTTCCCGGACAGCCAATCGAGCGGCGTGCCCGAATCCGGCAGACGCGTCAGTTGCAGCTGCACGGCTTCCGAGATCGCTTTCTCGACGATTGACAACGGCTCAGCGAGCACGCCTACGGCCGCCACTTCGGGCGCGACCCGTACAAGGTACTGTTCGCGGTCAACGACGTATTCCGTCTGGTAACCATCCAGCGCCCAGATGCCGCGTTCGGAGTACGACCCGGTCTCACACATGTCGGATCGATTCATCGAGCAGGGTCGGCACCGTCCACAGCCGCGCCGAACGGTGAAGAGGGCATAGTCGCCGGGGGTGACCAGGGTCACCGCGCGACCAACGTCTACGACCTGGCCGAACATTTCATGACCGAGCACGAGGTCATCGTGGGAAGGCTGAGCCTTCGCACGGCCCCCCGCGGCCTCCTCGCGGTCGGTGCCGCAGATGCCAACACGCAACACGCGCAGTTTGATCTCGTCAGACTCAGCGATCGACGGTTCCGGCCGATCGACCAGACGGAGAGTCCTCGTCCCCGGAATTACGGCAATCGCTTTCATTCCTATTCCTTAGTGGTGCGACGCTCTTGCGACAGCTGAATCTGTAGCCACGGCATCTTGCTCGCGACATCTCGAGGGCGCAGCCAGCTCGACGTGTTGCGGGTTGTTCTTCGAGTGCTCACGCCGCGAGCCTGGTGAGGTGCTCCGTCTCTTCACGCGCGGCTTCAAGAGCTGGCACGGCTAGGATCGGGCATCGTGCGTCGCGAATCAGCTGTCCAGTGTTGCCGAATAGCCTGCTGCCGATTCGCGTCCGCCGAGCCGCCCCGATGATAAGTAGTCCGGCGTTTATCCTTCGAGCGGCGCGCAGTATCTCGCTCACGGGTTCGCCGACTGCCACCCGCGCCATCACGGCACCACGTGCCGACGGCGGAATCAGAGAGCGCAGCTTCTTAAGCGCATCGGCGCCGAGTTCACGATCGAACTCGGCCTCGCCGATCCATCGATGGACCGACTGCCGACCCGTTCCTCCGCTCTCTACAACATGCAGCAGCGTGGCGGGTCGTGTGCCGTGTTCGGACATCTCCATCGCTACCCCAACAGCAGCCTGCGAGGCGGGCGAGAAATCCACCGCACACAAGACCGCTCCTGCCGTCGATTCATGCGGCGCGGACGTGCGAGTAACAACGAGTGTCGGGCACGGCGCATCTCTGAGGACGCGTTCCGCGATCCATCCTGAGAGCCCGCGCCGAGTCTCTTTGTTGTGAGCTGCGCCGAGTACGATGAGGTCGACCTGTCGAGCCCTGGCGTGCAGCAGAATGATTTCGTCGACCGGTCCTGTCTGCACGGTCACGCGGATGTCGATGCCCGCAACGTCGGCAAGGGCGCGAAGCTGACGCAGAAAATCCACGCGTTCCGTTGCGCCGCGGTTGAACGACACCTGAGGCGAGGCCGCATGAAGGAGCAGCAGCTGTGCGTCATGACGCCGGGCAAGCGCCAACGCCTGCGCGAATACTGCTCGATCCCGATCGTCAATCGCCACCGCACATAGCACACGAGACAAGCGTTTCAATTTCGGCCCCCGTTTGATGTCACGGCGGAATGCCGCGCGTCAGTTCGGCATAGTGCAAGCGCCTCGCCGCCCGTGCCGAATGCATTTCAAGGAAGTCCGCACACTTCCCCGGTTCCGCTGCATTTCGTTTTGAAAGGGCATTGCAGATTGCAACGCGATCTCGCTCGCACAGGGCCAATTCGGCCTCGATACTGCGATCAACGGGAGCTTGATGGAAGGATCGAACCTTGCCTGATGCATCAGTAGAGAAGGGCGGATTACCGAAGAAAGGAGTCCACAGGTGGCAGATCGAATCAGTGGATACGCCGTGTTCTTGCTCGTGAGCGGGATTATCGGGTGGGGCCTTCCACGATGGTTCGCCTGGCGCCGGGGGTTGCGCCGCGCTCTCCTCAATGAGGCCGACTATGTTTGAGCTTATTAGTGGTGATCGCCCTCAGGTGCCGCGCCGCGAGACGATGCCGCTGATCATTTCGAGCGCCGTGCACGCGCTCGTGCTCGGAGCGATTGCAGCCGTTCCGCTTTTCTACATGAGTGCCGTGCTGCCAGAGGTCCCTGACGTGATGGCGTTCGTGGTGACGTCGCCACCCCCGCCGCCACCACCACCCCCGCCACCAGCTCCGGCGGCTAAAAAGGTCATCACGCAGGCGGAGGCGAAGCCCACGAACGTCGCACGCGCGGCGCCGATTCAAGCGCCCACCGAAATCATCAACGAGAACTTAGGTACGGAAGCGGCGGTCGATGATGGTCTTCCGGGGGGCATCGAAGGCGGGGTGCCTGGGGGCATCCCTGGAGGTGTAGTCGGCGGACTCCTCGAGTCGAAGATCATCCCGCCTCCGCCGCCTGCGCCGTTACCCCAGCCGGTTGTGTCGCCTGCGCCTGTTCGCGTCGGTGGGGCGATCACTGCGCCGGCACTTCTGAGTCGCGTCGCACCGGAATATCCGTCCATCGCGGTTAATGCGAAGGTCCAAGGCATCGTGATTCTCGAGGCGATTGTGGACCGCCAGGGACGCGTCGAAGACGTGAAGGTGCTCCGCTCAGTAACGCTCCTCGATGCTGCAGCGATTGCGGCCGTTCGTCAGTGGCGCTATTCGCCCCTGCTCCTAAACGGTCAAGCCGAGCGTTTCGTGCTGACAGTGAGTGTGAGTTTCAGTTTGGACTCGTGACTTCGTTTTGAAATGGCGATCGCAGTCCGAGAAGCGTTTCGGGCCCGAAACGTCAGAGTGCCGCGGCCCGTAAATTGCTCTTGGATTGTTTGACTGCGAAATGAAGAGTTTCCTGCCATGAATCTGAGTTGCCTCGTTCGTCGCACACTTCCTCCCTCAGGACGTGCGGACCATTGTCCTAAGCGATCGGCGCTGCTGCCGTAATCGCGGTCCGCACGTCCCCAGCCGAATCCTTTTTCACACGTTCCTTCGCTCCCGTCGAGTCGAAACCGTCAGGAGTTCGAACAATGCACCTCAGAGGGTGGGTCTGACATGAATACATACCGGCGTCTCGGCGATCACATCGGCACCAACGAAGCTCGCGAGCTGGCAGAACAACTTGTGGCCTGGCATGACGCGATGGTCAGGCATCTGCGTGTCGTGGGTACGCAGCGCGAGGTGAAGTGTGTCGAAGACTGTCCGCATGAGGAGGCTGCGCTGCTGTGGTCTGCCGCGCAGGCCGTCTTTGGCGGGAGAGCGAGCGATCTGGTCTTCCTGCGGGCGCATGGACATCTAGCAGCTCCGTTGCGTTCCCACCGCAAAGCGGCGTAGAGGCCCGTATGTCGCTGTCACGCAGGCTCGTTATCTGGCCGCACCACCCGGACGCGCTGCAGCTTCCGGCGGCGGACCGCTGGGATCCGACGCCCGCCGAAGCGATGACGTGGAATATCTTCAGGACACTGGAACTGATGCCGCCTGCGTTCTGGTTGCGACGGTTGAATGCGTTCCTCGGACTCGTGCCGCCGCGGCCCGCTTCCGTCACGGCTACGGTTCGGTTGTGGGCTCCGCTGCCGATGCCACCACGCTTTGGTGTATCAGTGAGCGATGGGGTGCGCACCGATGTGCTCATTGAAACCGAGCACGCCGTGTGGGCACTGATCGTGTGCGCGGATGGAGATAGCGGGACGGCAGGTTCGGACGCTGATATCGATCCGGTCGCGATGCTGGCGTATGCGGCAAGCTGGTTTGCAGGACGCCGTGACTGTTATGTGGGCGCCATCATCGGGTCTCGACCGAACGCCACCCAAGTGACGGTAGCGTTGATCGAAAAGTACCAATTGTCGCCGAACGCACTGAAACTGCGGATTCCGCGCGGTCACGACCCTTCGAACGTCATAGGCTTCGGCTTCACCTCATGGCACTGCCTGATTGCCGTCGTCAGAGACCTAGCGCGCGGTGACGTGATTCACAGCGTCGAGCGCGTCATTGCGCAGCGCACGCTCAACTGGTGCGAGGAGGCTGTGTGCCCGATCTGACATTGCCTGAGCATCTCGCCATAGAATCGGTGCTCATGGCTAAGCTGTTCCACCCGGAGCTCGAGCGGCTGCAGTTGGCGGAACTCCTCGACTTTCGTCCCGATCTCGGCGTCATCCGGTTACATGAGCAACGCGTGGTGATTCTGAGCGCGGCAGCGATGGGGCTGCTGCGCAAGGAGCTGATCGATACATTTGGCCGGGACATCGTGCGTCGGTTGCTGATGCGGTTTGGGTATGCCGATGGCTACCACGATGCCGTCAACCTGCGTGAGCGATTTCATTGGCGCGACGCTCTCGAGGGCCTTGGCGCCGGAACCGTTCTGCATACGCTCGAAGGTATTGTCCGATCGGAGATCGTGCACCTCGAGCATCGTGAGGATAGCACCTTCGATGCCGAGTTCGCATGGCATGACTCATACGAAGCGGAGCAGCACGTTCATCACTACGGGCAGAGCGAGGATCCCGTGTGCTGGTCCCTTGTGGGATACGCGAGCGGGTACACGAGTGCGTGCCTCGGACAGGAGATGTATTACCGCGAGGCGAGTTGCGTCGGTCAAGGCGCGAAACGGTGCAAAATTATCGGTCGCAATGCGGCGGCATGGGGAGACGATCTGGAATCACTGCGAGCGGACTTTCAGGGCACGAGCCTCAAGGACGAGATTGATCGCCTGCAGATAGAGGTCCACCGTCGCGCGCAGCACGTGGCGAAGCGAGAGCGTCAATTAGACGAGCGGGAGCGAGAACTTGATCTACTGAGGGATCGTATCAATCGCCACGCGCAGTCCAGGCACTTCGTGGTGCGTAGCCCGGCGATGCAAGAAGTGCTGGAGTTCGCGGCGCAGGTCGCTCCACTCGACACGACCGTCCTCGTCTGCGGTGAAAGCGGTACGGGCAAGGAATTCGTTGTGCGCATGATTCACGAGCAGAGCCGCCGCGCCAGCGGATCCTTCGTGTCCGTCAACTGTGCGGCACTGACGGAGACGCTGCTCGAGTCCGAGTTGTTCGGCCACGTTCGGGGCGCATTTACGGGAGCAGTCCGCGATAAACCGGGTCTCTTCGAAGTGGCCTCGAATGGCACACTGTTCCTCGACGAAATCGGGGAAGTCGCGCCAACGATCCAGGCCAAGCTGCTGCGCGCGCTGCAGGAGCGCGAAATTCGGCGTGTCGGCGGTGAGCGAACGATCAAAGTGAACACGCGCGTCGTCGCCGCGACAAACCGCGATCTCCGAGCGGCGGTGGAGGCTGGGACGTTTCGAGAGGATCTCTATTTTCGGCTGGGAGCATTCGTGATTACGATTCCGCCTCTGCGCGACAGGCGCGAGGACATCCCGCCGATGGTGCAGGAGTTTGTCCGGCGCGCGGCCGCGCGCATGGGCAAGGACGTACAGACTGTCTCCGCCGAGGCGATGACGATGTTGATTCGTTATTCGTGGCCAGGGAACGTACGTGAGCTCGAACATGCAATCGAGCGCGCAGTGATTCTGGCCCGTGGCACGACCATCACGGTGCGCGAGTTACCGCCCGAGCTGGCCGAAAGCCGAGCGCGCGCGAAGATGGGCGATTCACTCGATCTGAAGGCGCACGAACAGCGTCTCATCGGAAAGGCCCTCGAACGGTTCAACGGCAACCGCAAGAAGGCGGCGGAAGCGCTGAACCTCAGCCCGGTGACGCTCTGGCGCAAGATGAAGGAGTACGGATTGTCGTCGTAGGGTTTCGCTCTGAAATCCTGTTTTTCACTCTGCAACCTCCCCAGACGCTCGCCGCAGTCAAATCGACGCGCATTGTACCCGTCTGAAGTGGCCCGATGCTTGCGCTTCATACGCGTGAGCGAATCATGAACCACTTGATCCCATGCATTCGACGTGAGTACCTCGACATGCCGGGCGTCGCGCTGACGCTGCCACAGGCCGCGCGTCTGTGGGACGTCGACGAGCACACGTGCCGGGCCGCGCTGGAAGCGCTCGTCGGCGCCGGCTTCCTGACATTGCGCGACGACGGGCGGTTTGCGCGTCGTGACACCTGGTACCAGAGCTGGTGTCCCTGGTGCCGGGTGGCAGCATGAGAGCGCATATCGCGAGATTAGAAGGGAACTGATGGAAGCACTGAACACTCACGTTCGCGTAATCGGAGCGGAAGAAACAATCGAGCCTGCATATATTCGACAGAAACTCGCCAGGAAACTTGACAAGTATGGGAGATCCATAGAGCGAGTCTCCGTGCGAATTACCGACGATAACGGGCCTCGAGGCGGCTCGGATCAGCGATGCCGTATCAAGGTTGTGCTGAGTGCGCTGCCAAGCGTCGTCATCGAACGTCGCCATGTGGACGTCCAGGCAGCGATCGATACTGCCGTGCACGCTACGGCGGAAGCTGTTCGACGGATAGTCGGCCGCCGCCGAATGAAGCCGCTGCACGGCCGTTCAAGAATTGTCTTCTGAGGACTGTGACTGCCACGACGGTCCGAGAGGCTTGCGTCCAGACCGTCCGTGGTCGTCTCAAGTTAAGCAGCGGTCACAGGCTGCGGTGAGACAATCTTATTCCCGGCAGCTTTCCACCCTTGCAAGCCATCGGGGTAGGTACGCACGTTCGTGTAGCCGAGTTCGGCGAGCTTGACCGCCGCTTCGGCGCTCTGTGAGCACGCAGGACCCGCGCAGTACGTCACAATTTGCGCGTCCTTCGCCAGGCCCAGCGCGTCCGGTTTGATGGCATCCAACGGCACGCGGCGCGAACCTGGTATCAGCTCGCCGGCGAAAAACTGATCGGTCTGCACATTCAGGACGTGCAACCCGCTGTCACGGTCCAGCCCCTGCTGCAGTTCCTTGGTACTCAGCGTACGAACATCGTTCATTCAAAACCTCGGCTTGGTTGGGCGGCGAATCCCGCCGTCACCTTCAGGAGCAACACCGAGACCATAAGCGGAGGTTGAAAAGCCGCGTGAAACGGCCGCAATCGCAGCCGCCATGACGCCAAGAGGAATTGCGATCTGAAGTCCTGCTTTCGTTTCGAAAGTCACAAGGGTCAGGGAAGACCTGACATCCCTCGACACTCGCATCGTTCGTCGGCGTAGGCAATGGCCCAAGTCTTGCGCAGTCAGATGTGACTGTGGAAATCACGTTCTCGGATCACGACCACACCGGAGACCGGCGCACGAAGACGTACGCACACTACCGGGTGTTCGAGGCGTTTCGATCCGTCGCCAGCGAAGTTCGGAGTGTGGACGTGACGATCGCACGCGACCGCCATGCGGGACGAGCTCATCGCGTGACATGCACGGTCGTCGCACAACTCCGTAACGGGGATCAGATCGCGGTGACTGCGGAAGGCGATTGGCCGTACGCCGCGATTCAACGCGCCGCAATTCAGGCACGGAAACAACTGGACGGCAAGGTCGAGTCTTGCTCCGGATTGACACAGCGCCAAAGTCATAGGTCGGACCGATAGCGCGGCGGCGCCTCAAGTGCCGCTCCGGCCGATGCGGAGCTCACGGGCGGTGTCGCATGAAAGCCGCACCGCTGTCCCGACGTGACCGGTTACGGCAGATCCTCGCGGATCTGCGGATGCCTGGGGCGCTCGAAGCGCTGGATGCAATCCTCCACGGCGTCGATGGCGGCACGCTCACGGCG
>Ga0111539_10000396_pt1 | contig 54075 bp, 41 predicted proteins | sample RhiMethybrSRZTD1_FD_79667 | JGI IMG/M metagenome (GOLD analysis project Ga0111539, IMG submission 79667) | Populus rhizosphere microbial communities from Tennessee, USA - Rhizosphere MetaG P. TD hybrid SRZTD1 (version 2) (version 2) | ecosystem: Host-associated > Plants > Roots > Rhizosphere >... | reverse complement strand
TTATAGCGGCCGCGAAACAACAAGGACGGATACGCATGTAGAGTTCTGCGGCGACAGGCCTTTCGGACGCGGGTTCGACTCCCGCCGCCTCCACCATTACTAGGTTACTTCTGATCGACCGCGATCTGAAGCCGGCCAGCGTCATGGTGACCGACGATGGCCAGGCGAAGATCATCGACTTCGGCCTCGCCAGGATCGTCGGGCCGGCGACGGACGAGCTCTTCGCCGGCGGCCTGCTGATCGTCGTCGGTGTGCTCGTCTTCACGAATCAGCTCACGGTGATCGCGAAGTACCTCGATCGGCTGTTCCCGTGGCTGACGAGCCTCACCTGAACCGGTCTCAATTACATGCCGCCCCTCAACGCTCCATCAGCTTCAGCAGACGCTCGGTCTGGACCTCGAGCGCCCTCGTCCGTGCGGCCGCTTCCATCAGAGATCCGAACAGCCTCGGATCCGCGCCAGGAGCGTTGGGACCCAGTTCTCTCGCGAAGTTTATGAATCGGTCGTGGGCCGTCTGGACGGCCGGCAGGAGGCCGGCGATGTCTTCAGGTGACGGCGGTTGGCCGAAATTCAAGGCTCTTTCCAGCGCCGTCTGGGCTCTCATGAGCTGCGACTCGGTCTGTTCGATGAATGGAAGGAGCACGGCAATAATGGCGCGGTCCTCCGAGTCTTCAGCCGCCTCACGAACCTTCTGCACGGCAGGCAACAGCAGCCCGATGAGGACGGCGATGATCGCTATAACGACGAGCAACTCGATGAGCGTGAAACCCTGGGATCGTGCGTGGGTGCGTGGCATGAGGCCTCCTGGGCGAAAGCCGTGCAGGTTTGGGGCGCGGACGACTATACGCCTGACACGCCGGCGTGTCCAACGCGAGACTCGCAGCGCGGGCCTTCAGCCCGGCCATTGCCGGCCTAGGTCCACAGCATCGGCACGCCGTACGGAGCGAGCGCTCGATCGTGGCTGACGATGGTCGCACGCTCGGTGAGGGCCTGCGCGACGACGAACACTCTTTCCCGGGGGGCATTACGGGGGGCCAACCCGTGTCTTGAGCGGATCGAGGTTTTTCTAGCGCCGAGGTTGGTGCCCCACCGTAGCTCGCAGAGCGAAGGGTGGTCGAAGGAGTGCCCCGCTTTCGCTCCTCGGACCTGATCGTCGCCAGCATCCAGCGCGGCTGATGTGTGCTAAAGCTGATGCTATCGGAGGGAATTGTCATGGCCACACGTGCATTCGTCCGAGTTGACGGCTTTGGGAATCTTGTTGCGCACTCACCGGAAGTAGAGGGCATGACCCAATGTCTCGATTCCAACACCGGACAGAAAAGGCCGTTCGGCGCCTACTGCTTCAAGCTTAGTTTTACTCCGGTCAGTGTCATCGCGACCCCAATCGCACACCCCGATGACTCTCCCTTTGAGCCAGTTCTCTACGCGGCCGGACCGAATATCGTGGGTCCATTCACAAAGGACAAAAACGGAGCCGGGGTTGAATGTTCCCCGGGATTTCAGAACGCGGCGGTCTACGGCCGAAGGCAAGCGGGTGACGGAATAGGTGTTCCGCGAGGTGGCTTCTTCGCGGTATTCGACTAGCGGGTGCGCCGTCCCGTAGGAAGGGCCTTGAGCTTGGCGGACGCCTGCTCGATGGGGTTGATGTTAGTCGGGATTCTCTTTTCGAAATGGTGAGAAGCGTTCCTTCGGATTGGTGACGACCGGAAGAACGCGGCTCGCCGTCAGCCACGAGCTGCCGAACGCGATCAGTCCGACGGCCTCTCCGTAGAACGTCAGTCTGGGAATGCGACCGGTCAAGGCGCCGTCGGTGAGGCGATCGATGCCAAGCACGACGATCGCGAGAAGGATCGCGATTCCACAGAGTGCGTAAATCTTGACGCGCAGCTTCGCCTGCGGGTAACCCTTCGTCCGGGCCCTCTTGATGAACGAGTAGCAGAAATAGGCGAGGATCACGAACATCACGGCCGCTGCGAGATCGTGAACGCCGGGAAAAGGCTCGACGTGGGTTCCGCACTTGCACGGGAACAGCGCCACTGCCAGACCTGCGAGCGACGCGATTTTGCTCAGCACCATCTCACGCACGGAGTACCCGTTGTAGGCCAGCAGCAGCGCGGAAGCCGCAAAGAGAAAGCCGACGAGAATGCTCTGGGCCGTTCCCCCTTCGTAGTAGGCGGCGCTGATCGACGTAATCGCGGTCTTGGCAAACAGGCTGGTCAGCGCGGCCAGGCTGAGCGCCACGACGCCAACGGTGAGTTTGATCGTTCGATGATCGATTTCCGGGCGTTCTGGCGTCGGCAACATCGGTCACCTCTGGAGTTGGGTGGCCAATTCTATGCCGGGACTCGTCGGCTTTCGCCAGAGCGCCCGGGCAAGCCAGCCGACTCGCCCGAGTCGAATGGTGCCCTGATGCCAACTTCGTGCTACCTCACGTGCGGTGCGACGGCGAACCGCTGGCTGCACCGACGCCGGTTCCCGAGCCGTCGACGTTGTTACTCGTCGGCGCCGGCCTCGCGACGTTAGCGCGACGATTTCGGTAATACCGGTAACTCGCCAACGGGAAGATCGCTTGCCTCCTGCTCGGTCTCTCTCCGGCCCGTCTTGTCCAAGTAACTGTAAAAACCCAGATCTTTGCCAGCAAAGCGCTTGGTCAGGAGAATGATCTGATACGTGTGCCCGGAGAAATGTTCAACCACGTGAAAGATGGCCGAGAGCACGGTTGAGTCGTAGCCCTGAATGGAGACCTGTTCGGCGAGCCGCCGGTGTGGCAGCGCGCGGATCAGAGCCAGGGCCTCGCCCACTGTGCCACTTAGCTTTGCAAATAACACCGACCCGTTTGCCCCGGTGCGCGCCGAAAATTCGCTCGGGCGGTCACGTGCATCGGGTCCAGCTCCAATGCCGGAAAGAATCCACTGTCGGACATTCCCTTCCAGATGCAACAGCAAGTTGCCGACGGCATTCTCGTGTTCCGAATCGCGTGCCCAGACGGAGTGCGACGGCAGCTCGGTCAGACAGGTCTCGATGCGGTCCAGGTTTTCAGCCAGTTTGTCGGCTGCGCTCGTCAGGAAGTCGGCCTCTAGCGTCATCCACGTCTCCGTCGAAGGCTCGCACGTGCGAGCGGCGTTCTGAGAGTCGGATCAGTCGAATTTCTCGCCGGTGGCAACCCGTGTGGCCATCCGCAGCGCAATCCTCGCGACGGCGTCCCTCAAGTCCTGGCCGCCGCCGATATTGGTGAAGACGCCTACCGCAATATCGCGTGAGGGCTGAATGGTCGCATAGGCGACGTATGCGCCGTAGCTGCCGACGTGCTCGTGCGACTCGACGCCCTCGCGCGTCATCACCGCCCATCCCATCACGGAACCAAGTGCGGGACTGTCCGGCGCGACCCGCCTGTGCAGATCCTGAATCGTCGTGGCCTTCAGGACGTCATCGCGGCCTCTCAGACCACGCAAGTGGAGTTGCAGAAAGCGCCCGTAGTCCGGCATCGATGGCGATGCGTCGCCGGCCGGTTCGATCGCGAGAGGAGTGGTGTAAACCGCGTTCGCCGGTGTCACTTCCGTGACCGTGCCGAGAATCGTTCGAATGTGTCCCCACGGCTGAGGCTCGGCCGCGAGTCCAGGATTGCCAAACGCCGCGTCGCCTCCAAGCCGGGCGAAGACCAGCTGCTGGACGAGTTGCCGATACGGCGACCCGCCGATCCGCTCGGCCATCGCGCCGGCAATCGCCCCACCAGCATTCGAGTACTCGTGTCTGGTGCCCGGCTCGAAGCGTGGCGCCTCGGTGAGGACGCGTTCCACGAACGCGTAACGCTGTTCGCTCGGCGTGCCCTTCAGGGTCAACAGCGATTGCAACGATTCCCTGGTGCGATATGGCGGGATGCCACCGGCGTGCGCGAGCAACTGGCGGACGCTCACGTCCCGGTAGGCCGGCTGGATCTTGGCGGAGAGCTCGGGGAAGGTCTGACCGATGGTCGTCTCGAGCGTCATCAGCTGCTTCTCGGCGAGCGCGCCAATCAGGGTTGCGGTGATGGCCTTGGTCAGCGACCCGAGGTGCATCCGGTCTGCCGGCGTCATCAGGTCGCCTTTGCCGATCCGGCGTTCGCCGCTGGCGTAAATCCGCGGCGGGCCATCGCTCCGGACGATGACGGCCGCCAGGCCGGGCAGCTGCTGCGCCAGCCGCTCGCCGTTGACGAACCCGGCGAGATCCATGGCGGGATCGGTACCACGTGACTCCTGCAGAGCGGCAACAGCGCTGCAGGTGAACAGAATCACCGTCACGGGAGCAAGCAGGCGACGAATCACACCCAGCATCTCCTCCTCGACGCAGCCCGGAGCCTGCCCCGGAGCGCTGATTATTATCGCCCCCGCCAACCCGTCCGGTCCTACTACCCGTTTGACTCCCGCCGCGCCTTCCACGGAATCATCGTTGAAGACCGGTTGGTGCCTGCCGATTGACTGACGGATGAGGCGCATCGGCATTCTGACCGCGGGCGGCGACACTCCGGCGTTGAACGCGACGATCTACGGCGCCGTGGTGCGTGCCAACCAGCTGCGCATCGAAGTCGTCGGCTTCATCAAAGGCTTCAACAGCTTGTTCAATCCACGTCTTCCGCACGTGTATCTGAATCCGCTGTTTCAGACCATCCCGGAGCTGGACCCGGCGAAGGGCGGCACGCTCCTGGCGGCGTCGCGCGATTACGTCGATCCGAACGATCGCGCGTCGATTGACGGCATCATGACACGCCTTCATCGACTCGGGATCGACGGCCTGATCTGCGTGGGCGGCGACGGCACGATGAACGCGATGCAGCCGCTCGCCGAGTACTTGCCGACCGTGCTCGCCCCAAAGACGATCGACAACGACCTGGGCCTGAACGACCGCTCGGACCCGGATCGCTGGCGTCGTGAGCCCGACGCCGCCGCCGGCGGCACGTACCGGTTAGCCGAGGTGGACGGCGCGCTCGACATCGAGCAGATGGTCAACGTGGTGACGCCCGGATATGCGACCGCGGTGTACGTCACGGCGAGCGGCATCGGTCGCGTGCGGACTACGGCCGAGAGCCATCGGCGCATCGCCATCGTCGAGGTGATGGGCCGCCACTCGGGGTTCATCGCGCTCGGCTCCGCCTACGGCCAGCCCGACATCGTGCTCGTGCCCGAAGTGCCGATCGACCTCGATCGCATCGTCGATCGCATTCGCGATCTCTACGACCTGCAGAAGAACGTGGTGATCGTGTGCGGCGAGGGCATCGTGGACACGAGCGGGCGCGAGCTCGGCGCCGAGAAGTCGTCCACCGATCCGGCGGGCAACACGGTCCTCGGCGGCGCGGCCAATGTGCTGCGGCAGATGCTGGCCGAGCGGCTCGGCGACCAGTACTTCAAAGACCTCCGGCGCGGGTCCGGCGCCCAGGAAGTGATCTTCACGCGCAAAGTCGGCCATACGCAGCGCGGCGGACGGCCGGTGCTGTTCGACCGGTTCCACGCGACGCAGCTCGGCGGACAGGCCGTCGATTTGCTGGCCGGCGGATTCAGCAACCACGTCGCCGTGCTCCAGTGGCGCCGCGATCGTGGCTTCTACGTGAGTCACGTGGACGGCAACGCGTTCCGCGATCGCTGGGGGCACATCCACGCGCGCCGCGTGCATCCATCGTTCTACGACCCGGTCGGCATGAAGCCGTCGCGGACCGGCATCGAGTACCTCACGCAGATTTTCACCGGCGCCATCGGCCAGGACGACGTCGACGCCGTGCGGGAAACCCTGTTCGCGCCGGGCAACCTGATGACGCGCTATCACTCCGTGAACACAGACGTGAGCAAGCGCATTCGCTACCTCGAGCCGGCCGCGGCTGTGCGGTCGAGCGCCGACTTGACGACGTCGAGCAATCGGACCCGTCCAAACGGCCTGACACGCGGCGCCGCGTTGCAGAGTTCCACTCCGTAGCGTCGTCGTCGCGCGCACCGAACAGCCCCGAGCCCTTCATCGCCAGAAATCTCAAGAGGCGGATTCCAGCTGAGTCTGTTTGGCACGGCATGCCGACAGAGTAAATCCTCTTTTCAGCAATGGCATTTCACGCGGCCTCTGATTACGGGTCGTTCAAGATCCAGTGCCGCCTGCCGGACGCGTTCGTCAGGTACCGGTCAGTCTCCACCTCACGGCTGGAGGTGGCGCCAGCGTGGATACCGGCGGGACGGGTCCGTACGGTCATGGCGGTGTCGCGCCCTACGTTCCCGGTGACGTCAACGCGGTGATGATGAATGGCGCCGGCGCGCCGCTCAAGCTCTCCTTCGATCCGCAGTCGCACTTGCCCGGGCGGGTCGACAATTACGTGTTTGCCAACCACCGTGACGTGGCGGCTCTGATGGTGCCGTTTCGTATCCAGTTGATGGCCGGTCGCACAGTCATCGAGACGTGGGACGTCAAGGAGTTCAAAATCGACGAGCCGATCCCTCCGTCGGCATTTCGGCGATCAGGTCGCCCGGCCTCACCCGCCCCCGTTGGCGCGATACGCCAGGTAGGCGACGACGAGCGCGAGTAGGACCAACACGACGCGTTCCGTGGTACCCGCGTTACGCAAGTTTGCCTGCTCAGGCTCGTCGCCGGCGGCATCTTCTGGCGCGGCGCCGTCGGGATAGACTGGTGCCCATGACGATGGGAGATCGGCCGATCGATGTCTTGATGTCCCGGATCCTGGTCGCCGTGATCTGTCTGGTTGGGGCCGCTCAAGCGGCGCAGGCGCAGACCGCGACTCAACAGGCCAACACGAAACGAGGATGGGACGTCGCGGTGTATCCGATCCTGGTCTGGGTACCGACCGACATCCGCTTCGACGTGAATATCCCGCCGTCGGGAGGCGACGGCGGCGGCTCGGCCGACATCCTCGACAGCCGCTTCGACGGCGCGTTCTTCGGCGGCGTGAACGCCACCAACGGCCCGTGGCGAGTCGAAGGCAACGGCATCTGGCTCGCCTTCAGGGGCGACCGGCCGCCGGCTCCGCTCCTGGAGGTGGACGTCGACGTGACCTACGGATACGGCAAAGTGGGACGACGGATCGCGCCCGATCTCTATATCACCGGCGGTGTGCGGCGGATCGCGCTCAATTACCAGATCACCCTCGGTGACTTGGGCAGCCTTTCCCGCAAGCCAGGGGTCTGGGATCCGATGGTCGGGATCGGATGGCATCACGTCGGCCCGACACTGGAGTGGCACGCTTCGTTCGATGGCGGCGGGTTCGGCGCCGGCGCCGACGTCGATCTCGGAGCGGCCGTCCGGATCGACTGGAAACCCGTGAGGCACTTCGGCTTCGCCATCGGCTACGACTTGCTTTATCTGAAGCTCTCCGATTCGGTCGCGGGCCGCACGCTGACCATGAAGACGACGTTTCACGGGCCGGCCGTCGGGATCGGGTTCTATTTCTAAGAGCTGAGTTCGCGCACCTGGCGATGCGCCAGAAATGTCAGCAGGACGATTCCTGCTCCGTCATCTTGATGGTCGTGCTGTTCGGCTGAACGCCGGCTATCCCCCGAAGTAGCTCCGCACCTGGACAACGATGAGCCAGCCCGCGAAGTAACCGTAGAACAACGTCGCGAACACCAGCATGCCCAGCCGCAGGCCGCGCACGCGGATCGGACCAGGCAAGCCGCGTCGATTGAGCTGAATCAGCAGGATCGAATAGACGAACATCACCATCCCGTTGAGGCAGGCCGCGATGACCAGGAGGAGCAGCGGCTGGTTGATGCCCGACAGCAGGATCGTGCAGCTCGCGGCGACCGTGCTCCAGACCGCCGCGAAATAGATCCGGCTCTCCGTCCAGCGAAGACTGTCCTTCAGGTACACCGTCTTGAGCACGTCGGCGACGATGCGCGACACGTAGTCGACGACGCCTAACGCCACCAGCACCATCGAGAGCGCGCCGAAGACCCAGAAGAACGTCCCGAACCAGGGCCCTACCGCCGCCTTGAGCGCTTCGCCTTCGGCGCGAATGAAGCCGAGCGTCGCCCCGCCTGAAATCGTCTGGCCGTAGACCGTCGAGTACGCCAGCGCCGAGAAAATCGTGATCGAGAAGACGCAGATGAACCAGAACGAGACGAGCTGTTCTTTGTTCGCGACTCTCCACCAGCCGAAGAAGCGCCGCACGTTCTCCGCGTCGGGCCGGATCATCGAACCGGTCGCGGGCGCGGCGACCTCCTCGCCGGTGATCGGCGAGACGATCCGCGGGATGTAGACGCCCATGCCGAAGCCCTTGTCCCGGATCCAGTTGCTCTGGGCGAGGTTGTTCGCGCCGCCGGCGCCGGCGAACACCAGGCCGCTCAGCACGAGAGAGACCGGCAGGACGTTCGTGTCGGGCAGGCGGCCGAACTCGGTGATCGCCGACGAGAGCTGCGCCCACGCCGAGGCCTTGATGGCGACCACGATCGCGATCGCCAGGAAGACGAGCGTGAGGCCGACCTTGAAGAACTGCGCCCGTTCGAGCGTCTGATAGACGACCGGCGAGGCCGTGAGCGCAATCGCCGAGGCAATCAGGACGCCGCAGGTGATGAGCGAGACATTGCCGCCGCCCGCGAGGAACGTGAAGATCGTCACCCCGCTCGTCGCCCAGCCGGGCCACATGTTCGGCACGATCGTGAAGGCGCAGAACACGAGCCCCCACGGCTTCCAGAACCGGACGAAGCCGGCCACGGCGGTTTCGCCGGTGGCCAGCGTGTACCGCTCGATCTCCATGTTGAGAAAGTATTGAACCGTCACGCTGAGGACGGCCGCCCAGAGAAAGCCGAGGCCGACCGTGGCCGACATGTAGGGCCAGAGGATGTACTCCCCCGATCCCACACCGAGTCCCGCGAGGATCACGCTCGGCCCGAGGACCTTGCCGAGCGGCAGCGGCTCGGGCATGTCCTTGTAGGGCATCGGCGGCAGGTTGCCGTTCGGAACGGGATCGAAGAACTTGGCGGCGGCGGGACGAACCATGTCGGACGCGTCAGGCATGTCGAGATACTATTCGGTATCCTCTCTTCCCTCGCCGGACATTTCGATCCAGTCCAGCTCCAACTCCATCTGATGAAACGCATCGTCGCCGATCGCTTCGCTCGCGCGCATGTCGTGTACGGCCTGACGGGCGGCGCGGATCGCACGCCGGTGTGTTTCACGGTGCTCCTGGGGGCCCGCCTGCCCTTGTTCGCGGCCGGCCTCGACGGATCCCAGATGTGCCCTGAACTCCTGGCGCACCGCCTCGGCAGCTGGCGACGCGTCGTGCCCGAGGACCTCCAGTCCCGCACGCAGAGCACGGGCCCGAGCGGCCGCGACCTCGTGACCGACCGGATCGTCGTCATGCAGGTTGAGCGCGCGCAGGAGCGGGCCCAGCGTGAGGCCCTGGATAGCGAGGGTACCGAGCACCACGAAGAACGCGGTCAGCACGATCAAGTCGCGAAACGGGAAGCCCGCGGGCAGCGCCATCGCTGCCGCCAGCGTGACGATGCCGCGCATGCCCGACCAGGAGACGACCAGACCGCTCCCGACCGTCGGCCGCAGCATCGGCCGGGGCGGATGAAATCCGAACCGGCGGTCGCGCCATCTGACGACGAAGTTGAACGACATGTGCCAGGCCATCCGCACGACGATGACGGTCACGAGCACGGCGGCGGCCACGCCGAAGTACCGCCCGCGCACCGCCGGCTCGAGGCTGTCGACGATCGGCCGGAGTTGCAGCCCGATGAAGACGAAGGCGAGCACGTTGAGCACGAACACCGCGGTCTCCCAGACGGCGTACGATGGCACGCGCATCCGTGCCGGCGTGCGCTCGGGCGCAGTGCGCGCGACCGTGACCGCGTAGCAGACCATCGTCAACACGCCCGACAGACCGATCCGATCGGCCAGGATCCACACGCCGAACGTCGTGACGAACTGGATGATGATGGCGGTCGGCACATCGCGGATGCGATCGAACAGACGGAGGACCAGCCATCCCAGCGCCGGCCCGACGACAACGCTGCCGGCGACGGCAAACAGGAACGTCGGCGCCACGGCGCCGATGGAAAAGCCGTTGGCCGCGACCGCGCCCACGGCGAGGCGATAGATCAGCAGCGCCGTCGCATCGTTCAGCAGGCTCTCGCCCTCGAGGACCGTCAGAATGCGGTGCGGCGGGCGCAGCTGTCGCAGCACCGCGGTCGCGGCGGCGGCGTCCGGAGGGGCGACGACGGCACCGAGGGCGATGGCGGGCGCCCACGGCAGTCCCGGCATCAGCGCGCGCGCGACCACGGCGACAGCGACCGCGGTGAGACCGACGGCCACGACCACGAGCCCGGTGACCGGCGCCCAGTTGTCCCTGAGGTCGCGCAGCGAGGCGTCGTAGGCGGCGTCGAGCAGCACGGGCGCCACGAACAGCGCGAGGGCCAGCTCGGGCGGCACGGTGAACGACGGCGCGCCCGGCACGAACGCGAGGATCGCGCCGCCGATCGCGAGAAAGGCCGGATACGGCGCGCCCACGCGCCGCGCCGCCGCGGCGAGGAGCGTCGCGGCGAGGATCAGGCCGATCAGAACTTCGAGCTCGTGCATGTCAGCGGATGTCCGCGATTCTAGAGCCGTTCTCATCCTCGCCGCTGCTCGCAAACCCTGATAGGCTCTGAGGGATGATTCCTGCCCTCGCCACCAGTCGCGCGCTGGCATTGGACATCAGGCGCGCCGATACGGCGACTCTCGTCGGAATCGCCCTCGTCGTTCCGTCCGAACGGCTCGTGTCGTTCCTCGGCGCGGGCGCGCGCGAGGTGACCATGCCCGTCTTGTCGGCAAAAACGTGGCGCGGGATCGACGCGTGGGCGGACGAAACCGACGCGCGGCTGCCCTTCCGCCCGGCGCCAATGACGTCTGCTCTGGTCGAGCCGATGCTCGACGGCAAGCCCGGGCCCGTCATCGCCGAACGGTTTGCGAGTATTCCGATCGACTCGCGGCCTGGTGAGGGCCTCGGCCTACGCCTGGCGAGGATGCTCCCCGGCCTGCTCAAGCGCCGCGCGACGACCGTCTGAATCACGAAGCGTCCACGCTGCGGCGGCGATCACCAGAACATTCGCCACGACCACGGGATACGCGCCGAGGAACAGGCCATAGGCCGCCCAGACGAGCGCCCCGGCGATTTGCACCCGCCGCATCGTATTCGGCCGATGGCAGAAGTACGACGCGACCACCACGGCGGTCGCGACCCAACCCAGCGAGTCGATCATGATGTCGCGCGCACTCAGCCCGCTTGCGCCGCGAGCGCGGCGTCATCACGGACGATGACCCGGTCGGTCCGCGCGCGCTCCCACTCGTGGAGCCTGAGTCCATACGATCCGAAGAGCGCGCGAATCGCGTTGGACTCCCATCCCAGCACCTGATCGAGGATCGGCACCGCAATCGAGAACGCATCGTCGCTCAGGATCGTGCGCTTCGCAATCCTGGCCAGTTGGCGATTCTCGGAGACGGCGATGGTAAAGCCGTCGCGGTTGTTGACGTGCAGCATGACGTGCACGTCCGAATTGCCGTCCCCGACGTAAATCGTCCGATCCGGTGTCACGTCGAACCGTCCTTCGAGCTCCTCGACAACGGCGACCTTGCCGTAGCCGGCCGGGACGCGAGCGATCGCCTGCACTTCGCCGCCGCCGTCATAGTCGAGCTCGGTGCCGTAGATCCGATCCGCCGGGACGACGCCTTCGAGCGCGGACTGAATCACCTCGCGCGGCGCCGCCGAGATGACGAAGAACGAGAAGCGGACGCCGTCGAAGCCGCGCTCGAGGAAGTCCACCAGCACCGGAATATTGGCGCGCAGACGGACCCGCCGTCCGGTCTCTTCGAGGTGCTCGCGCCGCACGCCCCGGAACTCCGGGTCGTGCCGGATCAAATAGGCCAGCTCACCGCCCTGCTGCACCAGGTTGCTGGCCGCGAGGCCGGCGACCTTGCGCTCGAAGTCGGAGGCGCCGATGAGCTCGCTCAGCACCGTCCCGGAGTCGTTGAAGCTGAGCGTCTGGTCGAAATCCGAGGCGACCAGGAAATGACGCGGCATGGCTGAGGGCATTGAACGACCTCACGTTTAAACTGCTATATCAACTTACGAACTGGACACAGTCTGAGAATGATTCTACACGCTGGCTGTAAACTGGACGTTAAAGTTGATATAACATATCGTCATGCCGGTCTCGACCGAGCCGCCCAAGTATCAGCACGTGTACGCCACGCTCCGGCAGGAGATTCAGTCGGGGCGCTGGCGAACCGGCGACCGGCTGCCGAGCGAGGCGGAACTCGGCGAGCGCTTCGGCGCCTCGCGCATCACCATTGGCCGGGCGGTGCGGGACCTGCAACTCGCCGGCCTGGTCGATCGCCGCATCGGGTCGGGGACGTACGTCCGGCCCGCGGCGGCGGGCGGCTACTCGTTCGGCCTGTTGATTCCGGATCTGGGCGAGACCGAAATCTTCGAGCCGATGTGCCAGGGCATGATGGCCTCGCCGCTCGCGCGCGATCACGCGCTCGTCTGGGGCAGCGTCGAGCGCCACCGCGACGGCAAGGACGCGCAGGCGTGGCAGCTCTGTCAGCAGTACATCGACCGCCGCGTCTCGGGGGTCTTCTTCGCGCCCATCGAAGGCGCGGCCGACGCCGGCGTCAATCGCCGTATCGTGGGCGCGCTCGATGCCGCGCGCATTCCGGTCGTGCTCGTCGATCGCGACGTGCTGCCCTATCCCGGCCGCAGCGCGCACGACCTGGTCGGCATCGACAATCGGCGCGCCGGCTATATCGTCACCGACCATCTGCTGCGCGCCGGGGCGGCGCGCGCGGGATTCGTCGCGCGTGCCCACACGGCGGCGACCGTCGATGCGCGAGAGGCCGGCTATCGCGAAGCGCTCTCGGCGCGCGGGGCGGATACGGACCGGCAGCTGGCCGTGCGCCTCGATCCGGCCGATCGCGCGGCGGTGGCCGCGTTTCTCGACGCCGCGCGGCCCGACGCCATCGTCTGCGCGAACGATCGCACCGCGGGACTGCTGATGCAGACGCTGCAGCAACTCGGCCGCGCCGTTCCGCGCGACATCCGTCTGGCCGGCATCGATGATGTGGAGTACGCGGCGTTGCTGCCCGTGCCGCTCACGACACTGCGGCAGCCGACGCGACACATCGGCGACGCCGCGATCGGCGCGATGCTCGAACGTGTCGCCCGGCATGATCTGGCGCCACGGGAAATCCTGCTGCCCTGCGAGCTCGTCGTGCGGGCCTCGTGCGGCGCGCGGTCAGCGCCGTCAGAAGAGCCAGGCGCCGAAGCGCAGCCAGACTAGCGGCCGCCGTCCTCCCTCACACACGTGGCCAGCGGCGCGCGAATCGAGTCGCGGCCTTCCGTCACGTTCTTCCGGATGTCGGGGTGAAGGGCTTCCTTGTCGAGCGCCGCGAGCACGGCATCGGCCTGACGGAAATGACCGCAGGCGGCACCGTCGCCGGCTCTGCCTTCGGCGATAGCCAGTTGCGCGAGCGAATTGGCGTACTCGGCGCGATAGCCGGCGTCGACCGACTGCATATCTTTGTCGAGCGCCACCGCCTTGCGCAGGTGATCGATGGCGTCGGCGTGGCGGCCTTGATCGAGGAGCACGGCCGCCAGCCGCTTGTGCGTGAGGGCCACACGGTTGCGCGCCTGCACGTCGTTCGGATCGGAGGCAACCAGGGCCTCGCGAATCGACAGCGCGCGCCTGAAAGCGGCGACGGCGTCATCGGTGTGGCCGGTCCGGTGCGTGGCGAAGGCCACGCCGCTCAGATCCACCGCCACATCGAACTGCGCCGCCCGGTTCGCCGGGTTGGCCGCCAGCCGTTGCTCGTCCAACGCCAGTGCCCTCGCGAAATGCGGCAATGCATCGGCGAAGGCCCGCTCGCCTTCATAGTAGCTGCCGATGTACTTCTCGACCAGCGCCACGTTGCGTTGGCGATCGGGATCCTCCGGTTTTTCGGCAAGCAGCGCGTCGAAGGCAGCGCCCGCCTGCTTCCATCGTTCGAGCGCGGCGGGCCGCTCGGCGATCAACGCGGCGTGAAACAGGGCGCTGGCCCGCAGACGTCGCGCGTCGGCGTCGGCGCCGTTCCGGGCCACGAGCTTCTCCGCCAGATCGGCCGCCTCGGCCACGGCCGCCTGCGCGGCGGCGGTCTCGGTCGTGAGGCTCAGCACCGTCGCGAGCGATAAGTCAGTCCGGCCGAGCTCGAGGGCCGCGTCGCGCGCCAGCGGACCGGCCAGCATCGGCCGCAGCAGCGCGGCGCCGCGCTCGTAACTGGCCCGCGCGCCCGCACGATCGCCGAGGTTCGCGGATCCCGGCAGGCCCTGCACGTCGGCGATTCTCTTGTAGCCGCGCGCCAGATCCAGCCGCAACGCCTCGTCTCCAGCGGGATCCTGGCTCAGCCGCTCGAGGTACGTCAGCGCTTCGGCGACGATGAGCTGCCGCACAGGGGTCGAGCCCGCGAGCGGCGCGACGCCGTCGTGAATCTTGTAGATCAACGCGTTCGCGAGTTGGCGCGCGTCAGCAAATCGCTGGTTCGCGCGATCCCGTTCGGCTCGGACGACGCGCATCTGCCAGGCCAGCCCGGCGAGGGTGCCGATCAGCGCGACGAGTGCCACGGCCGCCACGGCGACCGTCGGCTTGTGCCGCCGCGCGATGCCCCGCAGGAGGTAGCCGACCGACGGCGGCCTCGCTTCGATGGGCTCGCCGCGCGCGTGACGCGTCAGATCGTCGCCCAACTCGCGCGCCGAGGCGTAACGTGCCTCCGGCGCCTTGTGCATTGCCTTGAGCACGATCGCGTCGAGATCGCCCTCGAGACGGCGGGACGGATACGGAAGATCCGCCCGGCGCGCGGCCAGACTCGGCCGCACGGGATCCCGTTCCAGCACCTGCTTGAGCACCTCGTCGAGTGGCTTGGTCTCGGCGTCGTACGGCCGCACGCCGGCGAACGTTTCGTACAGCAGTACGCCCAGCGCGTAGATGTCCGTCGCGGTCGTCACGGGCAGACCGCGCCACTGCTCGGGGCTCGCGTAGTTGGGTGTCAGCGCGCGCACGGCGCCGGCGTGGGTCTGGCCCGCGCCGTCCACGATCGAGTCGTCGAGGAGCTTTGCAATTCCGAAATCCAGCACCTTGACGACGCCGTCGGCGGTGACCAGGATGTTCGCGGGCTTCAGGTCGCGATGGACCACGCCGTGCTGGTGGGCGTACTGCACGGCGCTCAAGACCTGCTGAATCAGCGCGGCACGCCCGTCGAGCGCGAGATGCGCGCCGGAACAGTACCGCGCGAGCGGCTGGCCCTCGACGAACTCCATCATGAGATAGGGCCGGCCGTCCGGGATGACGCCGGCGTCGAGCAGCGAGACGATGTGCGGGTGCGCGAAGTTGGCGAGGATCTGACGTTCCGCGCGATACCGGTTGAGGACGTCCTCGCGCCGGATCGGCGCGTCGATCACTTTCACCGCGACACGCTGGCGGAAGTCGCCCTCGACGCGCTCGGCCAGATAAACGACGCTCATGCCGCCGCGACCGACTTCACGAACCAGCCGGAACGGCCCGATGCGGAGGCCGAGCAGGTCCGCGCGCGGATCGGACGGCCGATCGGCGGTGACCTCGAGGCCGAGAAAGTCGCCCGCGTGTTCGTGCGAGTCCAGCAACCGCTGGACCTGATCGCGAAGGCCTGGCGCCCCGGCACATCGGGTTTCGAGCCAGGCCTCTCGGACGCCGGGCGGACGCTCGGTCGCTTCAGCGAACACGATCTGGACGTCATCCCAGTTCATTACAGATCGCCCACATCCATACCTGGCGTAAACGCCGCGCGAACCGGTCGCAATCAGGATCCCGGCGGCGTGACCCCGCCCAGCGCCTGAAAGAGCCAGGCGCGGGCGAACGTCCAGTGTCGCTTGACCGTCATCGGAGCCACGCCGAGGAACTCGGCGGCCTCTTCAATCGTCAGACCACCGAAATAGCGCAGCTCGACGACTTGCGCCGGCGTCGGCGCGATTTCCGCCAGCCGGCGGAGCGCGTCGTCGAGTGCGAGCAGATCGAAGTGCCGATCGACGCCGGCTTCGACCGCGAAGTCGAAGTCCACGCGATTGGCCGGATCGCCGCGCTTGACCGCGTTCCGCCGCCGGGCATGATCCACGAGAATCCGCCGCATGGCGTTCGCCGCGGCGCCGTAGAAGTGGACTCGATTCTGGAAGTCCGCGGACCGGAGGCCCGTCAGCCTCAGGTAGGCTTCGTGAACGAGCGCGGTCGGTTGCAACGTGTGGTCGCGGCGTTCGCGGCTGAGATAGCGATCGGCGAGCTGGCGCAATTCGTCATAGACAAGCGGCATCAGCTCGGCGAACGCACTCCGGTCCCCTCGATGCCACCGGCTGAGGAGTTCGGTGACGTCGCCCATCGTCGTGATGCCATCTTAGCGTCAACCTGCCCGCCTTGACAGCGGCACACTCAACCCTGGACGGCGGCCGTTCATTTGGCCTGAAATATGGCAGCTTGGTCCAGTCCGGCGCGAATTCGCGCCACTAGGAGTAGCGGGTCGGAATCGCGCCTAGAGTAGTGGTGTCAATGAGAGGCCCCAGTCTCATGACGTTGCCCCCGATTGTCTCGTTCGACGACGAACCGCTGGTCCTTGTGAACGAGGCCGACGACGACGTCGGCTTCGCGACCAAGGAGCAGTGCCACGACGGCGACGGGCTGCTCCATCGCGCGTTTTCGGTCTTCCTCTTTTCGCCAGACGGCAACGTTCTGCTGCAGCAACGCAGCAGCCAGAAGCGGCTGTGGCCCGGCGCCTGGTCGAACGCGTGCTGCAGTCATCCACGCCGCGGTGAAACGCTCCGCGGCGCCGTGCACCGCCGGCTGCGCGAAGAACTGGCGCTCGAGGCGCCGCTCCGGTTTCTGTTCAAGTTCCGCTATCACGCGTGGTACGGGGCCGCCGGCGCGGAGCATGAGATCTGCCACGTCTATGCCGGCCCACTCATCGGGCGGCCGGCGGTCAACGCCAACGAGATCGCCGCGACGACGTTGATGCCGGCCGGAACGCTCGACCGCGAGTTGGCCGATCGGCCAGAGCTGTACACGCCGTGGCTGAAGCTCGAGTGGGCGCGGCTGCGCGAGGCCTGGCCGGCGATCCCGGATCTGATCGGTTCGGCGACGTCCGGTCCGCCTCCTGCCGGACCCGACACAGGTGACGCGTGATTTCTGGGGCGCGTTCTGGGTCGGATCCGGCGAGCCTTGCGTCGACCGCCGTCTCGCTTGCTGACGCGATACAGCGGCCACGCAGGCCGCTGCTCGTGCTCCGGCAGCGTGCGGACCACCAGGTGTCGCTGGCCTTCGCGTCATCGGATGACGACGTCGCGGAATTGCTCCGAGGCGACGCCGTACACGACGTGATCGGGTACCTGCCGGCCGTCTATCCCGAGTGGCTCGGCGACGGTGGGTTCTGCCGCGCTCACCAGATCCGTTTCGCGTACATCGCGGGCGCGATGGCGAACGGCATCGCCACTGCGCGTCTGGTGGTGGCGATGGCTCGCGCCGGCATGCTCGGCGTGTTTGGCGCCGCCGGACTCTCGCTGGATCGGGTCGAGTCTGCGGTGGACACGCTGCAGCGCGAGCTCGGACCGGACGGACCGAGCTGGGCGGTCAACCTGATCCACTCTCCCGCCGAGCCGGAGCTCGAGCTGGCGCTGGCCGACCTGTACGTGCGGCGCGGCGTTCGGCGAGTGAGCGTCTCGGCATTCATGGCGCTGACGCCCGCGGTCGTCCGTTGCGCCTGCAGCGGGCTTCGCCTCGGACCCGACGGCCGGATCGAGCGGCGCCATCGACTCATCGCGACCGTCTCGCGGCCTGAAGTCGCGACGCATTTCATGAGCCCGGCGCCGCCGGAGATCCTGCTCGCGCTGGTTGAACGCGGCGCCCTGACGTCGGCCGAAGCCATGCTGGCGGCCAGGGTGCCGATCGCCGAAGACATCACCGTGGAGGCCGACAGCGGCGGGCACACCGACAATCGCCCGCTCGTCGCGCTGCTCCCGCTCATCGCGAGCTTGCGCGACCGGCTCTCTGCGCGCTACGGCTACGAACAGCCGATTCGGGTCGGCGTCGCAGGCGGCCTGGGACATCCCGCGGCGGTCGCCGCCGCGTTCGCGGCCGGCGCGGCGTACGTGCAGACGGGATCGATTAATCAGTGCACGGTCGAATCGGGCCTGTCGGACGCCGGCAAGCGGATGCTCCTCGACGCGGACGTCGCGGACGTCGCGATGGCGGCCGCGGCCGACATGTTCGAGCTGGGCGTGAAGGTCCAGGTGCTCAGCCGCGGCACCCTCTTTGCTCCTCGCGCGAACCGCCTGTATCAGATCTACACGGCCTATCCCGATCTCGACGCGCTGCCCGACGCGCTGCGCGTCGAGCTCGAAGAGCGGATTCTCGGCGCGCCCATCGCCGACGTGTGGCGCGAGACGGCCGCATTCTGGCGGACGCGCCGGCCGGAGGAAATCGCGCGGGCCGAATCCGATCCGAAGCATCGGATGGCGCTCGTCTTCCGCTGGTATCTCGGCAAGTCCAGTCACTGGGCGATCGACGGCGAGGCGACGCGCCGGGTCGACTTCCAGATCTGGTGCGGCCCGGCCATGGGCGTCTGCAACGACTGGCTGCGCGGGAGTCCCCTCGAACCACTCGAGGCGCGCTCGGCGCCGCAGCTCGCCTTGAACCTGCTCGAAGGCGCGGCGGTGGCGGCGCGCGCGCAGCAGTTGCGGAGCCACGGGATGTCGGTCTCTCCCACTGATGTGCGATTCACCCCACGACGGCTGCGAGTGCGATGACGAGACGCCCTGACGATCCTTCCCGTTCGCCCGATCACGTTCACGTCCCCGACGTGCCAGTCGCGATCGTCGGCGTCGGCGCCCTCTTCCCGGGCTCGACGACGACCGTGGGCTTCTGGGGCGACATCGTCGCGGGCCGCGATCGGATCACCGAGGTGCCGGCCACGCACTGGCGACTCGAGGACTACTTCGATCCCGATCCCGCCGTCCCGGACAAGATCTACTCGCGGCGCGGCGCGTTCCTTCCGGCGATCGACTTCTCGCCGCTGCACTTCGGCATCCCGCCGGCGAGCCTGCCGGCGATCGACAGCGTGCAACTGCTCGCGCTCGAAATCGCCGAGCGGGTGATCACCGACATCGCCAGCCGAGCGTTCAGCCGGGTCGATCGGGATCGCATCGGCGTGATTCTCGGGGTCGCGTCGGCGACCGAGCTCGTGACCGAGATGTCCGGACGCCTGCACGGGCCACGCTGGACGCGCGAGCTGCGCGCTGCCGGGCTCGCCGAGTCCGAGGTGCAGCGCGTCACCGGCGCGGCCATGGATCGCTACGTGCCCTGGCAGGAAAACACGTTTCCGGGCCTGCTCGGCAACGTCGTCGCCGGCCGCATCGCCAACCGTCTCGACCTCGGCGGGAGCAATTTCGTCGTCGACGCCGCGTGCGGCAGCTCGCTGGCCGCCGTCGAGGCGGCGCTGAACGAGCTGTACCTGAATCGCGCCGATCTGTTGATCACGGGCGGCGTGGACGCGCTGAACGGCCCGCTGATGTTCAAATGCTTCAGCCAGGTCGGCGCGCTGTCGCGTTCGGGCGCGTGCCGGCCGTTTTCGGCCGACGCCGATGGCACGCTGCTCGGCGAGGGCGTCGGGATGTTCGCACTCAAGCGCCTCGCCGACGCCGAGCGCGACGGCGACCACATTTATGCCGTCATCCGCGGCATTGGCTCGTCGTCCGATCGTCGGGCGCTGAGCATCTATGCGCCGCGGGCCGAGGGCCAGGCGAAGGCGCTGGCGCGCACCTACGCGCGCGCCGGCTACGGTCCCGAGGACGTCGAGCTCGTCGAGGCGCACGGCACCGGCACGCGAGCGGGCGACCTGGCCGAGGTCGAAGGACTCCGCCAGGTTTTCGGGCCGGCGCCCCGGCGCGGGACGCAATGGTGCGCGCTCGGCTCGGTGAAATCCCAGATTGGCCATACGAAAGCGGCGTCGGGCGCCGCCGGCCTCTTCAAGGTCGCCATGGCGCTGCACCACAAGGTGCTTCCGCCGACGATCAACGTCGAGCGCCCCGACCCGCGGCTGGGACTCGAGGCGAGCCCGTTCTACCTCAACACGCACGCGCGGCCCTGGATCAAGGCGCCGGGGACGCCGCGCCGCGCATCGGTGAGCGCGTTTGGCTTCGGCGGCACGAACTTTCACGTGACGCTGGAGGAGTACGACGGAGTGTCGCCGCGCGCTCCCCGGCTGCGGGCGATGCCGAGCGAGTTGCTGCTCGTGTCGGCGGCGGACCGCGAGGGTCTGGCCGAAGCGTGTCGCGACTGCGCACGCCGGCTCGCGGCGACGGGCGCCGCGCTCGATGCGATCACGCGCGACACGCAGGCGGCGTTTTCGGCGCACGCCGATCAGCGAATCGCCCTCGTCGCCGCCGACGCGAGTGAAGCCGCGCGCGAGCTCGAACGGACTGCGACGGACGTCGTCGCGGGCGGGGCCGTCCGGCGGCCTGGCCTCTACTACGGCCACGGCGATCCGCCCGGCAAGATCGCCTTCGTTTTCCCCGGTCAAGGCAGCCAGTACGTGGGCATGGGCGCCGACCTGGCCATGCAGTTCGAGATCGTCCGCCGCGTCTGGGATCTGGCGGCCGGGTTCGAACTCGATCCGGCCGAAAGCGTCATGCGCTCGGTGTTTCCGCCACCGGCGCTCGACGCCGAAGGCACCGACGGACAGGAGCGCGCGCTTCGCGCCACTGAACGCGCACAACCGGCGATCGCCACGGCCAGTTTCGCCGCGACCACCCTGCTGCGACAGATCGGACTGACGCCGGCGCTGGTGGCAGGACACAGCCTTGGCGAGATCACCGCGCTGGCGACAGCCGGCGCCTTCGACCTCGAGACGCTTTTCTCGACAGCCGCCGCGCGCGGGCGCGCGATGGCCGATGCCGCAGGCGGCCGGCCGAGCACGATGACGGCGGTCCTCGCGTCGCGCGAGCACGTGGAGGAGATCCTTCGCGCGCACGGTCGCGGCCTCGTGATCGCCAATCACAACGCACCGGAGCAGACCGTCGTCTCCGGCGAGCTGCCCGCGATCGAGGTGGTGGAGACCGCGCTCGCCGCAGCCGGCGTGACGTACCGCCGCCTCCCGGTCGCCGCCGCCTTTCACTCTCCCCTCTTCGCCGGCGCAGCCGCCGCGCTGGAGACGTTCCTCAGCGGCCGCCAGGTGGAGGCCCCGGCCGTACCGGTTTACTCTCACGCCACCGCGGCGCCGTACGGGAGCGATGTCGCGACGCTGCCGGCGCAGCTCGGACGCGCTGTCGTGTCGCCCGTGCGGTTCGTCGAACAGATCGAAGCGCTGTACCGCGACGGCGCACGCGTGTTCATCGAGCCCGGTCCCGACAACGTGCTCACACGGCTGGTCGGTGAGTGTCTGAAGGGCCGCGAGCACGTCGCCGTCAGCGTCGACCGACGAGGCGTCGATGGCGTAACGAGCCTATGGCATGCCCTCGGAGCGCTGGCCGCCGCGGGCGTCCCGTTCGATTCCAGTCCGCTCTGGGAGGGCCAGGTCCTGTCCACGGCAAACGCGCGCGACGCAGACGCGACCACCGTTCGGATCAACGGCGCGCACTTCGGCAAGCGCTACCCGGGACCTGACCGCGATGGCCAGACGGCGCCTTCCGTTCAGACGACTCCCACCGCGGCGGCGCCAGCATCCGCACCGGCGCCGATCTCTGCGGCCGCGCCGCGCGTGATGGCGTCCGCGTCGGTGGCGCCGACCGTGATCACGACCCCGGCGGCCAACGTCGCCCCGGCCGGGACCACAGGCGACGCGACCGCGTGGCTCGAGGCGTTCGCGGCCATTCAGCAGCAGACCGCGGCGGCCCACGCCGATTTCCAGCGCCTGCTCGCCGAACGGCATGAAGCCTTCCTGCGCGCGAGCACCGAGGGCCTGCGTCAACTCGCGGCGCTCGCGGGCGTCACACCGGTCGCTGACGCCGCCGCGTTCACGACAACGGCACCGTTCGCTGACGGCACACGGTTCGATGACACACCGCTATTTGTCGAACCCGCGACGGCAGGGCGTCCATCAGGCGACGTGGCCGACGCCGGCGAGATCATGCCGTCGCCAGTTGATCGTGTCGCGCCGCCGCGCGAGCCGGACCGTTCGGTGCCCACGATCGGCCGCGACGCGGTGCCGACCGCACCGCGTGTCGCGCCGCCCGTGGCTGCATTGCCCGTACCGACCGTGGCGCCGGCGCAGTCGCGCTCGGACGTGCTCCTCGACATCGTCGCCGAGAAGACGGGCTATCCGCGTGAAGCGCTCGACCTCGGAATGGATCTGGAGTCGGACCTGGGGATCGACTCGATCAAGCGTGTCGAGATCCTGGCCGCGGCCAATCAGCGGATTCCCGATCTCCCGCGTCTGCAGGCCGAAAAGCTCGCGGCCATGCGAACGCTCGCGCAAATCGCTGCGTATATCGATCGCGCTGCCGGCATCAGCTCGCCGCCCGCGACCGCCCCGGCCGCGCCGCCGGCGACCCCAGCGCCTTCGCCAGCTCCGCCGCGGACGCCATCGCCGGCCCACCTTTCGTCTCCGTCGCCGGCAAGGAGCGAGACGACTCCGTCGGCGGCACTCGATCGCTGGGTGCAGGTCATGCACGACGCCGTCGCGCCGGGCTTCGCCGCCATCGACCTGTGGGACGGCGAGCCGATCGCGATCGTCGGCGGCCCCGGCGACTTGGGCCGGCGACTCGCGGCGCGGCTCACGCGGCAAGGTATCGCCGCCGAGGCGATCGACGCCCCACCGGCGTCCACGCGCCGAATCATTCTGCTCGGCAACCCGGTCGCGGATTCAGTCGAGACGGCGTTGGCGGCCGATCGCAGAATGCTGACGCGCATCGCCTCCTGTGCGCGCGCATGGGAGCGCGATGGCGGGTTGCTCGTCACCGTCGAATCCGGCCTCGACCGAGCGCATTACCGTGCCGCGGCATGGCTCGGTGGCCTGGCCGCGGTCGCGCGGACGGCGCGGGCGGAAATGCCGCGGCTCGCGACGAAATCGATCACGCTGGACGGCGCGTTCACGAACGATGACGCCATTGCCCACGCGATCGAAGCAGAGCTGATTGCCGGAGGTCCGGACACCGAGATCTCTCTCACTGCCGACGGCCGGCGTCGCGCGCCGCGCCTCGAGGCGCGCGCTCCTGTTTCGGGCGCCCTCGGGCTCAGTCCCGGAGCGGTCGTCGTCGTCTCGGGCGGAGCGCGCGGAATCACGGCGGCGGCCGTGGTCGCGCTCGCGCAGCGCCTCCCGCTCAAGTTTCTGCTGATCGGCCGCACGCCCCTCGTCGACGAGCCCGAGATCTATCGCGGCGTCACGGATATCGCCGAGCTGGGGCGGCTCGTGCTTCAGCACGCGAAAGCGCGCGGAAACGCGAGCAGCCCGGCCGATGTGCGGGTGACCGTCGCCCGGATTGTCGCGGCGCGGGAAGTCGCCGACGTCCTCACACGCGTGCGCACCGCCGGATCGGACGTGCAATACGTGGCTGCCGACATCACTGATGCGCGTGCCGTCGCGGAGGCCGTTGAAACGGCGCGTCGCGCCTGGGGTCCGATCGGTGGAGTCATTCACGGCGCCGGCGCACTCGCCGATGCCTGGCTGCGGGACAAGACGGAGGCCCACATCGATCGCGTCTTCGGTCCGAAGCTGAACGGCTTCGCGAACCTGCTCGCCGCAACGGCGACCGACCCGCTCCGTCTGCTTTGCACGTTCTCGTCCGTCGTCGCGCACGTCGGCAACCGGGGACAGGCCGACTACGCCATGGCCAACAGCATCCTCGAACGCGTTGCGGCCGCCGAAGCGGCACGGCGCGGTCCATCCTGTCACGTCCGTGCGCTGGCCTGGGGCCCCTGGGACGCCGGCATGGTGACGCCGCAGTTGCGCGAGAAGTTTGCGAGCGAGGGTGTGGGATTGATTGCCCTCGCGGCAGGCAGTACGGCGTTCGTGCGCGAACTGGAACGCGGTGCCGCTGAAAGCACGGTCGTCCTGACCGCCAAGGCGCCGGCCGATGGACCGCAGGTTGAGCCGTCGGAAGGCGCGTTCGTAGTGGCGGTCACATTCGAACGGTATCCGCAACTGGCGGATCACCGCATCGGCAACCGTATCGTGCTTCCGATGGCGCTGGTGGTCGAGTGGATCGCCCGGCTTCTCCAGGTCGTCGCGCCGGACGCCTCCCGGCTTCGCCTAGATCATCTCCAGGTGCTCCGCCCGGTGTTCCTCGCCGAGGACGGCGCTTCGGCGACGCGGTTCTTGTTGAAGTACCGGCGCGGCGAGGACGGCCGCACGGTGCAGGTCCGGCTCTGCACGATGGACGGGACCGCCTGTTACGAGGGCACCCTCCTGCTTCCGCTCGACGGACGCGTTGCGCCGATCCCGTCGCAGGCGCTCGACGGTGCCGGCCTCTCTACTGTGAACGGAACGGCGACGACGGGGCACACTCGCGTTTACGGCGATGGCGCGCTGTTCCATGGGCCGAGGTTCCAGATGCTGCGCGGCGTCGATGGCGTGTCGGCGACGGCCGCTCGCGCGCACATCGCCACCACGAGCGCGATGAACTGGCCCGGCGCGTACCTCGCCGAGCCTGTGCTCGTCGACGGTGCGCTGCAGTTGGCGCTCGTGTGGGCGTTCCAGATCACGGGTCAGCCTCACGTCCCGATGCGCGTCGGCGCGCTCGACGTCGCGCTCGAGGCGCGGCCGGGTGCCGTCGTCACCGGTGCACTTGTCGCGCCGCCGATAGCCGGTGCGACGCGTCGCGCGGGTGTGCGGATCGCCGATGAGATCGGCTCGGTCCTCGTGGACGTCCGCGACATCGAGGTCCATCCGATTCCGGCCGCCCGGTCCACCGGTCCGCTTCCTGCTCCCGCAGACGTCGAGTCATGAGCGGCTTCGAGCCGATCGCCATCGTCGGCCGCGGCTGCGTCGTGCCCGGAGCGGCGGACCCTGACGCACTCGTCCGCCTCGTGTTCGAGAAGTGCTGCGCGCTGAGCGCGCCGCCACCCCCGGGACTGTGGCTGGTGGACGCGGACCGCGTCCATGGACGGGCCGTCGATGGGACCGCGACGCTAATCGGCGGGTACGTCCGCGATCTCGATCTCGATGCCACGGTGTCGGATCTCGCTCTGCCAGAGCGCGACCTGCGTCCCATGGACGTCTCGTTTCACTGGGCGCTGGCCGCGGCACGGCAGGCAGTGGAGACCATTGGTCACGAACCGCGCCAGCGGCACGCACGAGCCGGACTGATTCTTGGCAACCTCAGCTATCCATCGCGATCGCTCGGCCTGTACTCGGAAGCGATCTGGCGCGGAACGACTCCGGGTGCGAAGTCCTGCACGCGCTTCGTCTCCGGATTGCCCGCACTTCTGCTGGCGCGCGCACTCGGTCTCGGCGGTCCCGCGTTCGCGCTCGATGCCGCCTGCGCGTCGTCGCTCTATGCCGTCAAGCTCGCCTGCGATCGGCTGCACGACCACGACTGCGATCTCGTGCTGGCCGGCGGCGTGAACGGCACGGACGATCTGTTCCTGCACGTGGGGTTCACGTCGCTCGGCGCGTTGAGCCCGACGGGACAGAGCCGCCCGTTCCACCGCGACGCCGACGGGCTCGTCCCCTCGCGGGGCGCGGCCTTCGTCGCGCTGGAGCGTCTCAGCGACGCGCGGGCCGCAGGCCATCGCGTATTCGGCGTCATCCGTGCCGTGTCCGTGGCGAACGATGGCCGCAGTCAGGGACTGCTCGTGCCGTCGCGCGAGGGCCAGCTGCGGACGATGGCGGCCGCTTATCCGCTCGCGGGGCTCACGCCGGCCGACATTTCACTCGTCGAATGCCATGCGACCGGAACGCGTCGCGGCGACGAGACCGAAGTCCTGGGGATGCGCGAACTGTTTCGCCACGTCCCCGCACCGGTCGCGATCGGATCCCTCAAGGGGAACCTCGGGCACCTGATCACGGCCTCGGGCGCCGCGTCGATTATCAAGATCCTGGGCAGCTTCGAGCAGGGACTCCTGCCGCCGACGCTCGGCGGCGAGGCGCCGCTCGACGCGCTCGCAGGGGCGCCGCTGCGGCTCGTCACCGAACCCGAACCGTGGACCGCGCATCCCCGCCGGGCTGCAATCAGCAATTTCGGTTTTGGGGGCAACAACGCCCATCTTCTTCTGGAGGAACCGGACGCCACTGATGCGCCGCGGACGCGACGGCCGTCTCGGGAGGAAAAAGCCGAGAGAGACGATGACGTGGCCGTTGTCGCGGTGGCGTCGATTGCCGGAAGCGCCGAAGACTACGACGCGTTCGCGGACGTCGTCCTCGGCCGGACCGAGCCCACGTCGCACCGGGTGGACACGATCCACCTCGATCCGGCGGCCGTGCGCTTTCCCCCCAACGATCTGCGCGAGGCGCTGCCGCAGCAACTGCTCGTTCTTTCTGCCGCGATGCAGATCGGCGACGTGATCACGGCCCAGAACCGCGCGCGCACGAGCGTGCTGATCGGGATGCAGTGCGACGCGGATGGCGCGCGCGTCGGCGGCCGGCTTCGAACGTCGGGAGATCCTGACGACTTCTGCCCGCCGTTTTCCGCAGCCCGCGTTCTGGGATCGATGCCGAACGTGCCGGCGAACCGCATCGGCAGCCAATTCGACATCAGCGGACCGAGCTACACCGTGTCCGCCGAAGAGATGTCGGGGCTGGTCGGAGTGGAACTGGCGATGCGCGCCCTCGCGGCCGGCGAAATCGACGCGGCGGTCGTCGGTGCGGTCGATCTGTGCTGCGAACCGGTCCATCGTGCCGCGGCGGCGTCTGTCCTCGGTGAGGAGGCGGAGCCAGCCAGCGATGCCGCCGTCGTCATGGTGCTGAAACGGGCTTCGGACGCGCGCAGGGACGGCGACCGCATCCATGCCCTGCTCTCGCGCCGCGCGCCTGCCGACGTCGGCCTGACGCTTGGCAACGCGGGCGACGCGCTGTGCCTGACACCGAGATTCGGACACGCGCATGCGGCAGCGGGACTGCTTCACCTCGCGGCCGCCGTCGTCTGTTGCGAGCGGCGGCTGCGGCCGGTCTCGACAATGGCCGCGCCGTGGCTGCCGAATCGTGGCGTCTGGGGTGCCCGCGTGTCGATGACGGCACTCGCTGGCGGAAGACTCGAACTGTACGTCCGCGCTGATTCCACGACACAGCCGGTCGCGACAAAACATGCGCCGTCCCCGCAGCTCGAGGTCTATTCGGCGCCGACACGTGCCGAGCTCATCCGCCGCGTCGCCGCGGGCGACGGCGACGACGGCAGCCGCGGAACGGTGCGGCTTGCCATCGCGTCGCCCGAGGGTCACCGACCTGGGCGCATGCGTGCGCGCGCGGTGGAGGCGCTTCGGCACGCCGTCGCGTCCGACGGCATCACCGTGCTCGACGACGGGATCTATTTCGCGGAGCGGCCGATCGAGGGCGAGGTGGCGTTCGTCTTCTCGGGCCCGGCCGGCGCCTATACCGGCATGGGACATGACCTCGTGCAGGCATTCCCCGAGCTCATCGATCGAGTGCAACTGCGCTTCGCGAACTTGCGCGAGGCCGCGGGATGGATCTACGAACCCGTTGACGCAGAAGACGTCTCGCCGGAGAACAAGCTCTGGGCCTCGTCAGTCCTCTCGCTGGTCCACGCGGAACTGACGCGCGGGCTCCTCGCGATCGAGCCGCAGGCGGTACTCGGACTGTGCGCCGGCGAGAGTCACGCGCTGTTTGCCATGGACGTCTGGGACGATCTCGAGGGCATGTACGACAGCGTCCGCACGCGTGGCGTGTTCAGCCGCGAAATCGCCGGGGAGTTCGCCGCCGTCGCGCGTTCGCACGGCCGCCCCGTCGACTGGAGCACGTGGCGTCTGCTCGCGCCGGTCGAGAGCGTGCGTCGTGCGCTGGCCGCCGAGCCGGGCGTCCACCTCGCGATCATCCAGGCGTCCGACGACGTGGTCATCTCCGGTGATGCGGACGGCTGCCGCCGTGTCGTCGCCGTCATCGGCGAGTCGCGCGCCCGCCGGCTCGGCTACGACGTCGCGATTCATTGTCCGGAGATGCAGAGCTTCGCGGAGACGTGGCGGGAACTGCACCGGCGTCCGGTGCGTCCGCACGCGGCCGCGCGCTTCTACAGCCACGCGACCTGCAGCGCCTACGCGCTCTGCAGCGACAGCGTGGCGGACGCGCTCACGACGCAGGCGACGCAGACGGTGGATTTCCCGCGGCTCGTCACGCGCGCGGCGAGCGACGGCGTGCGCATCTTCATCGAGCACGGTCAGCACGCCGGCTGCTCGAAGTGGATCGACAAGATTCTCGGCGACATGCCGCACCTCGCCGTCCCGCTCGACACGTACGGTCTGTCGTCGCTTGGCCGGGCCGTGGACGCAGTCGCCCGTCTCGTCGTCGCCGGCGTGCCGCTGGACGTCGCCCGATTCCAGCGCGCACTCGCGAGTCCCGCGCCGGCCGTACGGACGCGTGGCCGGCTCAGCTTTCCCGCCCACGAACGGCCGGTGCGCATCACGACCGGCGCGACCGAAGCAGGCACCGGCCACGTTGTCGATCTACCGGCGCCGTCATTCGCTTCCCACGACGACGACGAGGGCGAACTGATGGAACCGCCGCCGCCGAGAAACGACATCGGGAGTCGTTTCCGCGAGAGACCACAGGGGAAACGACTCCCGATGCCGTTTCTCGTCGCCCAGGATCTCCTCGCGTCGATGAACGTGCAGCACCGTCGCTTTCTCGAGGTCCAGTCCGCCGCGCACGCCGCGTTCCTGACTTCGCAGGCCAGCGCCGCGGCGGTCCTCGTCGGAGCGCGGGCCGCAGGCACTCTCATGCGGACCGCCGGGTCATCGCTCCTGCCGGCGCCAGCCCGCGTGGAATTCGCGATGAATCGCGCGCAGCTCGAAGCGCACGCCGCGGGCCGCCTCTCCGACGCCTTCGGGCCCGCCTTCCGCGACCACGACGCGCTCATTCGACGCGTCCGCATGCCGGAGCCGCCGCTGTTGCTCGCCGACCGTGTCACCGGGCTGGAGGCGGACCCGGGATCGATGGGGCTGGGCACGGTGTGGACCGAGACGGACATCCACGACGACGCCTGGTATCTCCATGCCGGTCGGATGCCGGCTGGGATCCTGATCGAGTCCGGTCAGGCGGACCTGCTCCTGATCTCGTATCTCGGCATCGATCGGTTCAACCGCGGCGAGCGGGTGTATCGCCTGCTCGGCTGCGAAATGACCTTCCATCACCGTCTGCCCGGGCCCGGCGTCACGTTGACGTACGACATCCACGTGGACGCGCACGCAGAGCACGACGGCGTGCGCCTGTTTTTCTTCCACTCCGACGGACACTCGGGCGGCAGGCGCTATCTCAGCGTGCGCAACGGCCAGGCGGGCTTTTTCACCGACGAAGAACTGGCCAATGCCCGCGGCGTCGTCTGGCGCCCCGAGGACGCCGCGCCCACAGCGGGAGCACGAGTCGATCCGCCGGCGCTCACGACCACGCGGACGTCGTTCGATCGCGAGGCCGTACGCGCCTTCGCGAACGGCCGGGCGCACGAATGCTTCGGGCCGGAATTCGTGCGAACGCGAACCCACACGCGCACGCCGCGCATTCCATCGGATCGGATGCTGCTCTTCGACGAAGTCGAGGCCTTCGATCCGTCGGGAGGTCCATGGAAGCGCGGCTACCTGCGGGTCGTGCTGCACCTCGATCCGGATCGCTGGTTCTTCCGCGGCCACTTCACCAACGATCCGTGCATGCCGGGCACGCTCATGATCGAGGCATGCATGCAGGCGATGGCCTTCTATCTGGCCGCGCTGGGCTACACCGCGACGCGCGACGGCTGGGTCTTCGAGCCGGCGCTCGATGAGCCGATGCGCCTCGTCTGCCGCGGCCAGGTCGTGCCGCAGTCGAAGGAACTGGTCTGTGAGCTGTTCATCGACGAGCTGATCGACGGTCCCGAGCCCACGGTCTTTGCCGCGGTGCTCGGCACGGTGGACGGACAACCCGCGCTGCACAGCCCGCGTCTGGGCGTCTCGCTTCGTCCCGGATGGCCGATCGATGACGATGTCGAGCGCCTCGCGGAGCTCGCGAATCATCGCGATCCGGCGCCGGTGGCCACCCTCGACGACGGGTTCGCGCTCGGGTATCGATCGCTCGTGCACGGCGCGCTCGGCAAGCCGACGGACGCCTTCGGCGAGCTCTACCGCGCGAAGGATGGGCCGGCCTTCCTGGGACACCTGCCGGCGCCGCCATATCTCCTGATGTCACGCGTCCTCGCGATCGATGGACGACCCGGTTCGGGCGAGGCCGGGATGGCGGCCACCGTCGAGTACGACGTGCCCGACGAGGCGTGGTACTTCCCGGCGGATGGCAGCGGCACGATGCCGTTTGCCGTGCTCCTCGAAGTCGCGCTCCAGCCGTGCGGCTGGCTCGCGTTTCTCGCCGGGCTGCCGCTGACGAGGGCGGACGCGCTCCACTTCCGCAATCTCGACGGCCGCGGCACGTTCCATCGCATCGTGAGGCCCGGCGAGGGCCCGCTGCGTACGGAGACGCGGCTCACGTCGGTCGTGACGGCCGGCGGTCCGATCCTGGTCAGCTTCTCGGCGACGGTCCGGCTCGGACGCGAGCGCGTCTTCGACCTCGAGACGGCGTTCGGGTTCTTCGTCGCCGGCGATTTGAAGCTGCAGCCGGGTCTGCCGACCAGCGACGCGCAGGTCCGGGCATTGACCGCCGCGAGCGCGCATCGTTTCGCGATCCCTGCCGCCGATCGCCAGGCCGGCGGGGCGCATATCGGCATGCTCGACGAAGTGACGGGACTCTGGCCCGACGGCGGCGCGGCGGGGCTCGGGCGGGCGCGCGCGTGGCAGCGCGTCGATCCCGACGCGTGGTACTTCAAAGCGCACTTCGTCCGCGATCCCGTGCAGCCGGGGGCGCTTGGCCTGCAGGCGATGCTCGAGCTCCTCGAGCGGTTCGCGGTCCATCGCGATCCCGCCCGCCCGGTCGCACGGCCGCGGTTCGAAACGCAGGCGCTTGGCGAGACGATCGCATGGAAGTGCCGCGGCCAGGTCCTGCCCGAAAGCCAGGAGACGTTCGTGGAGATCGACGTCACGCGCGTCGCCGCCGACGACCGCGGCCTGTGGCTCGTCGCCGACGGGTCGTTGTGGGTGGACGGCACGCGCATCTATCAGGCGACGGGTCTCTCGACCCGGATGGCGACGGTTGAGGAAGAATGACGGCCGCCGAACTGCTGCGCGATCTACAGCACCGTGTCGCCACGCAGCAGCGCGCGGGCGCACGTCACGAGCTGAATCTCGTCAGTCCCCCCGCCGATCTGCAGCGCCTTGGCGTCGCGGGCGAGCTGCTCGACACGGTAGTCGCGCATGTAGCCGTTGCCGCCGAGGATCTGGATCGCCTCGAGCGCACATTCAGTGGCCGCGGGGGCCGCGTAGGCTTTCATGGCCGAAGCCTCGCCCAGGGTCATGCGAATCCCGCGCTCCGACATCCAGAGATCTCTGAAGAGCAGGCCCCGCACGTTCTGGAAGTGGATGTACATCCTGGCGAGCTTCGCCTGCACGAGTTGATAGTCGCCGATGGGCTGTTGCCAGGTGCGCCGTTCGCGCGCGTAGGCGAGCGCGGTTTCCAGGCAGCGCTCGATGATGCCGTACGCCATCGCCACAACGGCTGTGCGCTCGGTATGGAAGAAATCGCGCACCTCTTCGCGGGAGGAGTGCTCGAGCTGCGCGCCGAGCACGCGATCGTCGCCGACGAACACCTCATCCACGAAGATCTCGCCCGTCGGAGAGGCCCCCATGCCCATCTTCTTCATCGGGGCCGAAACCGTCAGCCCTGGCATCCCCTTCTCGAGCAGGAAAGCCTGAATCGGCCGGTCGCGAAGTTGCACGTCGCCGTCGTGCAACTTGGCGTAGACGATGAGCACGTCGGCGTAGGGCGCGTTGGTGATGAACGCCTTCTGGCCCGAGAGGACGAAGCCGCCGTCGACCCTTCGCGCGGTCATCCGCATCCCGCCGAACGCATCGGAGCCCGCACCGGGCTCGGTCACGGCCCAGGCGCCGATCTTCTCGCCCGTGAGCAGCGGCAGCGCGAATCGCGCCTTCTGTTCGCGAGTGCCCTTTCTCATGATGGTCCGGGCACACGCGCCAATCGTTGCGCCCAGCGAGAGCGCGAACCCCGGGGACACGCGCGACAGCTCGATCGTCAGGACGGCCGAGAGGGTGGCATCGCCCATGACGAGCATCCCCGCAGGCCCCTGTGGCGGCTCGCCGGCGATCTGTTCGCCCTCACGGCGTGCGGCGCCGTCCGCCGCGATCGCGAAGGCGTCCTCCGCGACTGCCGCGACGCCGAACGTGCGCAGGAGCTTGCGTGTGAGGTCGTACGGGAGCAGCGCGCCGGACTCGATCATGTCGGCCGCGGGCGCGAGCTCGGCCTCGACCCACTGCCGCAAGAGACGGCGCGCCATCTTGTGCTCATCGGAGAACTCGAACGCCATGACGGCGGCAAATCTACCAACCTTCGCTCGTGAATGCACGGGAAGGTTGCCCACCATAGCGCCGAAGGCGCGACGGTGGGCGTGTCCTGGTTCCCGAACGAGCTACGGTTGGCAAGCCACGCAGGCTTGTCAGGAGGAGAGAGATGCGCCGTAGACTCGGGCACTCGATGACTCCCGCCGCGCCGCAACCGGTGCGCCAGCTCGAGCGCGGCGCCAGCGCCTCCCTTTCCTGGCCAGGCGCCTGGATCGCCGCTGCCGTGAACACGTTGCTCTCACTCAACCGACTGGGCCGCGGCAACGCCGCGCTCTTTCTCTTGCTCTCGTTCGGCGCGATCGGCACGCGGATTTCCGTGCTGACCCATCTCGTGTTCGCGCTCACGGCGGCGCTTTGGTACAACGGCCTGAACGATTCGTTCGATCTGGAGATCGATCGCTCCGCCTACGCGAAGTCTCCGTACCGCAAGGTCCTGCTGAACGGCGCGATGACTGCGAGCGCCTTGTGGCGGTGGCTGATCCTCTTCCTGGTCGCGTCTGCCGCGCTGCTCGTGATCGATGTCCGCGCGAGTGTCTGGTCTGTCGGGCTGTTCGGCGCCGGGATCCTGTGTAGTGTCGGCTACAACATGTACTCGAAGTACCTCGCGCGACCGTCGATCGCCAGCTGCCTTGTTCTCGACGTGGTCGTTGGCGGGCCGTTCTATTTCTTCTACGCGAGCCTCGCCGTTGCCGGCCCGCAAACCGATCCGGTCATTCTCCTGGGCACGATTGGGTCGCTGCTCCTGTGCGGCCTGTTTGGCAACTTCATGTTTGCGTCGAAGGACCTCTCGACCGATGCCAGGAGCACGACGACACTGCCGATGTTGCTGGGGTCGGTGGTCGAGGCGGGCGGGACGGTCCGGCACTCGCGCGCGAGCCAAGGCTACCTGATCCTGCTGTGCGCGCTCCTGGTGACTCTGCTGGCGTACGCGTCGCAGGTACACTGGTTCGCACTGCTGTTCGCGGCGCGGCTGGTGATCGCCACGGTGCAGCTCTGCGCGGGGCGGGTCACCGAACGTGGCCACCGGAAGCTGTTCGTGATCCTGTCGAACTGGGAGATGGCATTTCTTTTTTCAATGTACGTCTGGACAATGCGTCCGGCGGAGATCGCCGCGCTGGTGGCACTCGGCCTGGTGATCGTCCTCGCGAACGTCGCTTATTACCATGACCGACAGTCGGATCGAGTGCTGATGATCCGATTCAGAAAGGGAGCACAGGCATGAACGAAGATCCGGAGATCTGGCTGCGCACTGCCGAGCCGGGTTGGGTCGAGATCGAGAACCAGGATCTGATCATCAGCGAGAGCTTCGTCTCGGGAAAGGACCGGCCGATCTCGGTGCGCTACTTCGGCACCGAGGACAAGGCCCTGCGGGCGAAGGTCATCTTCGGACCCGGCACGCAGGGCCCGCCGGGCTGCGCGCACGGCGGCAGCATGGCCGCGGTGCTGGACGAGATCATGGCCTTCGCCGTCTGGCACACCGGCTGCGCCGCGATGTCGACGGAGCTGCGCGTGTACTATCGAAAGATGCTGCCCATTCCACGGCGCTGCATCGCCGAGGCGCGCATCGACCGCGTCGCCGGCCGGAAGGTTCACACAGTCGCGCAACTGCGCGACGCCAGTAGCGACAAGGTCTATGCCGAAGGGGAAGGCATGTTCCTGGAATTTGTGGACCGCAGCAGCCTGACCTCGTCGAATTCAGCCGGATGATTGGCTCCGCTGCGGTGCTCGGCGCTGGAACGATGGGCGCGCAAATCGCCGCCCATTTCGCCAATGCGGGCGTGCCGACGACGCTCTTCGACCTCACTCCCGATCTGGCGCGCCAGGGCCTCGCGCGGGCGGGCGGGCGCAAGCCGGATTCGTTCTTCAGTCCGGACGCCATCTCGCTCGTCTCGCCGGCCGGGTTCGACGAGCTCGGCGGCATCCGCACCGCGGATTGGATCGTCGAATCGGTCGTCGAGGACCTGGCGGTGAAGCGCCCGCTCCTCGAGCGGGTCGAAGCCATTCGCCGGGAAGGGTCGATCGTCACCTCGAATACCTCGGGCATTCCGATTGCCGCGATGGCGGAGGGCCGGAGCGACGAGTTCCGCCGGCATTGGCTGGGAACGCATTTTTTCAACCCGCCGCGCTACCTGCACCTGCTCGAGATCATTCCCACGGCCGACACCGATCCGGCCGTCGTGACGCGTCTTTCGCGCTTCGCCGACCTCCGTCTCGGCAAAGGCGTGGTCATCGCGCGTGACACGCCCAACTTCATCGCCAACCACATCGGCCTCTACGGCCTGATGCCGATCCTCGCGGCGCTCCAGTCCGGCGAGTACACCGTCGAGGACATCGACGCGATGACCGGTCCGGCGCTCGGCCGTCCCAGGAGCGCGACCTTCCGCACGATGGACATCGCCGGCATCGACGTGCTCGGCCACGTCGTGCGGAATCTGGAGGAACGCCTGCCTGACGCCGAGACGCGGCGGAGATTTGCGCTGCCGCCCGTCGTCGCGCAGCTGATCGCGCGCGGTTGGGTCGGTGAAAAGGCCGGCCAAGGCTTCTACCAGCGACGCGCCAGCCCCGACGGCTCGTCTGACATCCTCACACTCGACCCGGCGACCTTCACGTATCGGCCGAAGCAACCGGCGCGCCTGCCCGCGCTCGACGCCGCGCGGGCGATCGAGGACGTCGCCGCGCGGACGAAAGCGCTTTTCCTCGGCCGCGACCCCGTCGGCGCGTTCCTCCGTCGCACGCTCGGTTCGTTGTTGCTGTACACGGCGCGCGTGGCCCCGGCCATCGCCTACTCGATCGACGACGTGGACCGGGCCATGCAGTGGGGCTTCGGCTGGGAGCTCGGACCGTTCGAAGTGTGCGACGCGATCGGGCTCCGCGAGCTGCTCGAGGCCATGGACCATCCCGAGCCGCCGCCGCTCATCGCCGAAGCGCTTGCCGCGGGCCGCAATCGCTTCCGCGACGGCCGCGTCCCGCCAGCGGACGCCGGTCTGCAGATCCTGAGAGCGGCGAAGGAACGACATCGCGTGGTCCGCCGGAACGCGGGCGCCAGCCTCGTCGATCTCGGCGACGGCGCGCTCGCCGTCGAGTTTCATTCGAAGATGAACACGATCGGCGGCGACACCATCGAGATGCTGCTCGCCGGCGTACAGGAAGCCGAAGCCAACTTCGCGGCGCTCGTCGTTGGCAACGACGGACTGCATTTTTCGGCCGGCGCCAACCTGCTCCTGCTGCTCCTCGAAGCGCAGGAGGGCAACTGGGACGAGATCGATCAACTCGTCCGCGCCGCCCAGCGAGCCACGGCCGCGCTGCGCTATGCGAGCGTGCCGGTCGTGGTGAGTCCGGCCGGCATGACGCTCGGTGGCGGGTGCGAGATCTGCCTGCACGGCGATCGCGTCCAGGCGGCCGCCGAAACCTACATCGGCCTGGTCGAGGTCGGCGTCGGGCTCATCCCGGCGGCCGGCGGCACGAAGGAGATGCTCGCGCGGAGCGTCGAACCGGCGCCAGGGCCCCAGGCCGACCTGCTGCCGGCGGCACAACGCGTCTTCGAAACGATTGGATTCGCGAAGGTGTCCACGAGCGGCGCCGATGCCCGCCGGCTCGCCTACCTCGGCGAGAAGGACGGGATCACGATGAACCGCGAGCGTCTGATCGCGGACGCCAAGGCCGTCGCGCTCGGGCTCGCGCGCCAGGGGTACCAGCCGCCGGTCCCCCGTACGGCGATTCCCGTCGGCGGCGCGAGCGTACTGGCCGCGTTGAAGCTCGGCGTGCACCTGGCCTGGCGCGCCGGCCGGATCAGCGATCACGACGCAGTCATCGGCCGCACGCTCGCGACGATCCTCGCCGGCGGGTCCCAGCCGCATCGGACTACGGTCTCCGAACAGCACCTGCTCGACCTCGAGCGTGAGGCCTTTCTCAAGCTCTGCGGGGAGCCGAAGACGCTCGAGCGAATTCAGTACACGCTCAAGACCGGCAAGCCGCTGAGAAACTGATGTGCCGTCGGGCATCTCGATCCTCGAACACGGAGAGCACGGAAAGCCACGGAGGTCGCGGACACTGGGGGCTGGCCTTCAGAACTCCGCGGCCTCAGTGACCTCGGTGCGCTCCGTGTTTCGGATCCGATACTGAAGCTGCTGGTTTGAGGAGGATGGTGATGCACGAAGCGGTCATTGTCTCGGCGGCGCGAACCGCGGTCGGCAAGGCGCCGGGCGGGACGCTCCGCTCGGTGCGTCCCGACGAGCTCGGCGCCACGGTCATCGCCGAGGTGCTCCGGCGCGCGCCAGCCGTCGATCCCGCCGACATCGACGACGTCATCGTCGGATGCGCGATGCCGGAGGCCGAACAGGGGCTGAACGTGGCGCGGATCGCGAGCCTGCGCGCCGGGATTCCTGTGTCGGCGTCGGCGGTGACCATCAATCGATTCTGCTCGTCAGGCCTCCAGGCGATCGCCTTTGCCGCCGAGCGCATCATGTGCGGGTTCGCGTCGGCCATCGTGGCCGGCGGCACGGAGTCGATGAGTCTGGTCCCGATGGGCGGCAACAAGATCTCGCCGAACCCGGTGCTCGTCGAGACGTATCCCGACACGTATCTCACCACCGGGCTCGTCGCGGAGAATCACGCGCGCGAGTCGGAAATCGGTCGCGGCGCGCAGGACGCGTTCGCGTTGCAGAGCCATCGGCGCGCCATTGCGGCGATCGATGCCGGACGGTTCTCCGACGAGATCGTGCCAGTCACGGCCACGGTTGCCGAACCGTTCAGAGCCGGGGGCGGCCAGCCGGCCGCGCGCCAGGTCGTGTTCGCCACCGATGAGGGACCGCGACGGGACACGTCGCTCGACGCGCTCGCCAAACTGAAGCCGGCCTTCCACGCGCGCGGCACGGTCACGGCGGGCAACTCGTCCCAGACGAGCGACGGCGCGGCGGCCGTGCTCGTCCTCTCAGCGGCCCGCGCACGCGAGCTCGGAGTGCCGCCGCTCGGGCGGGTGGTCGCGTTCGCCACGGCGGGCGTCGAGCCGGAGCGTTTCGGGATCGGCCCGGTCCCGGCCGTCCGCAAAGCGCTGCAGATCGCGGGCCTGACCCTGGATCAAATGGATCTCGTCGAGTTGAACGAGGCCTTCGCCTCTCAGGTGCTGGCGTGCCTGAAAGAACTGCCGGTCGATCCCGATCGGCTGAACGTCAACGGCGGCGCCATCGCCCTGGGCCATCCGCTGGGCTGCACCGGCGCCAGGCTGACGACGTCGATCCTGTACGAGCTGAGGCGCCGCCACGCCCGCTACGGCCTGGTCACGATGTGCGTGGGCGGCGGGATGGGCGCCGCGGGGATTTTCGAGCGGATGTAGCGAGCGGTCTCGGTCGCTCCCACGCGCCGGCCGGCAGGTCGTGGAACCGAATCAAGCCTGGTGAAGACCATGACCGTTCAGATGGAAGGGGTCGTACTCAACAAGTAGTCCGCGAAGTGCTCGGCGAGCGGCATACCCGTGATGCCCTCGAGAAACAGGAACTGTCCCTGCGGGTTGACCTCCAGCCAGACGACTTCCCCGTCCGGCATCACCTTCAAGTCCAGGATGCCCATCCGCAGGTCCAGCGCGTCGAGCGTCGACCGCACCCTGGCATGAAGCCAGTCGGGCACCGTCCAGGGTCGGATGGGCACGTTGAGATTCGGGCGCCAGTCCAGCTCGTCCGTTTCGATGACGGCAGCGAACGACTGATCGCCGAAGCAATTCAGCCGGACGTGCTGCCGCCCGGGAATGTACTCCTGGTAGATCGCGGGACTCACCTCGAACGAGTGCGGATCGAGCCGCGACACGTCGCCGATGAGCTGCGTCGGCAAAATCGGTCCCGATGCGCCGACGATCGGCTTGACGATCACGCGGCCGTCGTGCCGGCGGCAGAAGTCCTCTACATCCGTCCGCGATTGGCTGATGAGCGTGTCGGGAATCCGGAATCCCTGCGCCATCGCGACCGTCAACTGGTGGACCTTGTCGGAGGCGCGGTCGGTCGCCTCCGGCGAGGAAATCCACAGGCCGGCGAACGACGCGGCGAGCAGGCCGTTGAGCGCCCCGCGACAGTCGTTGTTGATCAGCTTCGCGTGCTGCTCGTCAGTCGCAGGCACGTCGAGTTTCTGATCGGCCCGCACCCGCCTCCACCAGATCGTCCTGACACCCGCCAGGTCGATCGTGATCCCGCCGGGACACGTCACGGCAGCGCGCCGCGTCATGGCGGACAGCTCGGCCCGGAGGCGATAACGATCGGAGATGCGATCGCACTCGAGAATATGGCAGTCCCGGTAGCCACGCTGCTGCAGCGCACGCTGCACGGCGAGCGCGTGCAGATCTTGTTCGATCGTCACGATCAGAATCATGGCGGGACCGTGGTGCCGGGGCTCGGGGCCGGGAGCGCGGAGCACGGCGCTCCCGGCACAGCCCATGTCTTCGGCTACATCATTCCGCAGTCGTCCGTACATCCTCCCGAGCAGGTTTCACACGCGTGTCCCGCCAGCTTCGCGCCCTCGAGGTTGATCCCGAAAAAGTTCTGCAGGTCGGCCTCGAACTGTTTGAGCTCCTCGGGTGAGCTGACCTTGAGAAAGTGCGTGGGCTGAACGGCAAACACGACGGGCGGCGCTCCCCGCTCGGCTTTGGTGAGATCGACCTTCTGCCCGAGTTTCGTTCGGATCGTTGCCATAACGTCGGCCTTTCTGGTGTGGGGCTGCCTGGCGGGGAGGCGGCAAGCCTACCGTATTTTCAACGCCGGATTCCAGCGCTCAATCGTGCCGCAGCGCCTGGATTGGATCGAGCCGCGCCGCGCGGCGCGCCGGGTAGCTGCCGGCCGCAAGGCTCACGAGGAGGGAGAAGCCGATGGCACCGAGAATGAGCCACCACGGCATCGAGAAGAGCGTCGCCGCCGTGCCGCCCTGACGTTCGATGTAGATGTTCGCGCCGATGTTGATCACGCGGCTCACGGCCCACCCGAGGAAGACGCCGGCCGCGCCGCCGATCACGCCGATGACCGACGCTTCGACGAGGAAGATCCCGCGCACGTCGGCGTCGCTGCCGCCGATCGCCTTCATCACGCCGATTTCGCGCGTGCGCTCCAGGATCGACATCACCATCGTGTTCATGATGCCGAGCGACGAGACGGCCAGCGCGATCGAGCCGATGAGGCCGAGCACGATGTCGAGAATGATGAACGCGCGCGTCGCGTCCTCGATCGCGTCGATGATCGAGAACGTCTGAAAGCCGAGCGCGCGCACGCCGGTCTGGACGTCCTTCGTGAACTGCGACCGCTCCACTTTGATCGTCACCGCCGGGTAGCCGGCACCACGATTGGGCGTCGCGGCCGCCATGGTCGTCGATGTCATCGAGTCGGCGTCGATTGCCTTGGCCTGCGAAATCGGAATCATGACGCCGGCGACGAGCGCCTGCACGCCGGCGCCCCCGACCGCCGGATCACGCTCGACCGCGCCAAGGATCCGGCAGGTGACGGCCACGCGGCGAGACGCCACCGCGGCCGCGACGCCGGGGGGAACGTTGGGTACGGAGGGCACGGAGGGGACGGGAGGCACGGTGGCCGCGTCTCCGCTTGTCTGTGTCTTCGACACGTACGAGAACGTGAGCTCCCGCCCGATGAGCTTGCTGGCGTCCCCTTCGATCATCCTCGTCGCGAGGTCGTAGCTGAGAATGCACGCGCGGTCGGTGTCGTTTGCGAAGAACGTCCCGAACCGCATCGTCTGAAACGCGCCCTGGCCGCGCGTGGACAGCGGCACGCCGACGACCGCGCCGAACTCCGAGAGCCCGTCAAAGGTCAGCTGCACGGGCAGCCGGATGTTCGGGTACGCGTCCTTCACGTGCGGCAGCGCCGCGAAGCTCGCGATCGCGGCGTCGTCCAGCGCCGGCAGCGGCGGATCGGGTGCCGGCGGCGCCGCCGGCTCGGCTGACTCCACCCGCGTGGGGCCGCCGCGCCGGCCGAACGGCACCGGTCCGCGCCCGCGTCCGCTGCGGCCGAAGCCGGGAAATGGCGCGCGCGTCGAGGTGACCGTGATGGCGTCGAAGAGCCCGGCGTTGGTGAACCGGCTGACGAACTGCCGCTCGAGCCCGACGCCGAGCGACACCATCCCGGAGAGCGACGCGATCCCGATCGACACGCCGAGCATCGTCAGCGCCGTGCGCAGCTTGGCCTGACCGAGATTGCGGGCCGCCAGAGAGACCGTATCGCCGAGCGTCATGCCGGCGCCTGCTCCACGATCGTGCCGTCCAGCATCGTCAACTGGCGGTCCGCATATGTCGACGCCAGGTTCGTATCGTGCGTCACGAGCACGACGGTCTTGCCGTCGCGGGCGTTGAGCGTTTTGATCAACGTCATGATCTCGCGCGACGTCCGGCTGTCGAGATTGCCGGTCGGTTCGTCTGCGAGGACGAGCGGCGGATCATTGGCCAGCGCGCGCGCAATCGCCACGCGCTGCTGCTCGCCGCCGGAGAGCTCGCGCGGGCGATGGTGCCGCCGGCCGGCGAGCCCCATGGCCGCCAGCAGATCGGCGGCTTTGCGCTCCCGATCGCGTCGCGCGACGCCGGCGAACATCATCGACAACGCGACGTTGTCGGTCGCACTCATCGTCGAAATCAGGTTGAACGACTGGAAGATGATGCCGACCGCGTTGCGACGATAGAGGCTCATTTGCTGCGACGACAAGCTGGCCAGATCCTGATCGGAGACGCGCAGCGAACCCGAGGTCGGCCGGTCGAGGCCGGCGAGCAGGTTGAGCAGCGTGGACTTGCCCGACCCCGACGTGCCGAGCAGCGCCACGAATTCCCCACGCTCGACCGAGAACGACACGCCATCGAGCGCGCGGACGGTCACTTCTCCCATGCGGTAATGCCTGGTCAGGTCGCGCGCCTCGAGATGCGGCACGCGGAGAGGATAAGCGCTCGTTACTCCCTCGTCGATACTGGAGCGTACTGGTAGAGATCTGTCCTCTCCAGGGCAGACTTCTTCCTCGCTCATTCGCGACTTCCCAGCCCGTGGATCCCGTAAGTCACTGACTTGTAACTGACTTGTCACAAGCTCGCTGGGTGAGACGACCGCGGCGCCTTTTGGTACCTATCGTGCGAGCTTTCAGCGACCGCACGTCGTCCACGCACGTACCACCGCAAAGGGCTCCCCCCCACCGGTAGTCACGATCGCAGTCCGACGGTCAGACCGAGTACGGCCAGCGCTGCGGCCGTGAAAGCAGCGCGTTCGCCTCGTCGTCGTTCTTGAAGCGTTCCTTCTGGGGATCCCAGGAGAGCTTGCGCCTGAGCTTCATCGCGAGGTGATGGAGCAGGCACGTCGAGCACGCACGGTGCGCGACTTCGACCGGCGCAATCGGTTGCCGGCGCGTCGCGATGCATTCGAGCCAATTGCCATGATGATCTTGACTTTCGTACAGGTGCACCTCGTCGGGCCCGATGATCGACTTGATGATCTTCGGATCACTCGCGGCGAGCGCCTCGGCGTCCTGCAGCTTCGCGACGGGATCGCTCGATGTCACCGTCGCGCTGCCGCGCGACACGAACACCCAGCCCAGCGTGCCTTCGAACCGGATGCCGTTGGTGAGCTCACTGCTGATGGTCATCCGGACGCCGTTCGCATACAGCGCCTCGGTCCGGAACGTGCCGTGGACATCCCACAGCCCTTTCTTCGGAAAGTCTGCTGAGCCCCAGATCTCCACGGGGCCGGTATAGTCGGTGTCCATGCCCCAATGCGCGCTGTCGATGTGGTGCGCGCCCCACCCGGTGATCATGCCCGCGCCAAACTGCTCGCAGCGCAACCAGCCCGGCCGGTCGTAGCCGGTCTGCGGGTGCACGCGCTTTTCCGTGTACGGCACGACCGGCGTCGATCCCAGCCACATGTCGTAGTTGAAATGCTTCGGCACCGGCATGACCGGTTCTTCGTCGCCGGCCGGGTCGACGGGAAGCCCGACCTGCACGCTCTTCAGTTGTCCGATCCGTCCGTTGCGCACCAGCTCGGCGGCGTAGCGAAACTGCGGCGCCGAACGCTGCTGGCTCCCGATCTGGAAAATGCGGCCGCTCCGATGGACGGCGTTGCTCAGCGCGCGGCCTTCGGCGATCGTCAGCGACGCCGGTTTCTGCAGGTAGACATCTTTCCCGGCCTCGACGGCGTGGATGGCGATGATCGCGTGCCAGTGATCGGGCGTGCTGATCACGACCGCGTCGACGTCCCGGTTGGCGAGGAGCTCGCGATAGTCGTTGTAGGTCGTGACACCGTTGTACGGCGCGCCCGTCTTCTTCGTGTAGTAGCCGTTGACGAGCGTCCTGGTCTCGTCCACGCGACGGCCGTCGAGATCGCAGACGGCGACGATCCGCGCGGTGTCGAACTTCCAGAGGCCCGGCAGGTCGTGACCGCGTGAAATCCGGCCGGTGCCGATGGCGCCGACGTTGATGCGCTTGCTCGGCGCGAACGGGCCGAGCACGGACGCCGGAACGATGGCGGGAAATCCTGCGACGGCCGACGATGCGAGCACGCCCCGGCCGGCGGCGGCGAGAAACTCACGGCGAGACCGTTTCGGTGCCGATCCCATCAGCCTCGTCCTTTCCCGACGGACAGCGTGAGCCGCTGCGCCTGATGCTGCGCCTTGAGCACGAGCTCGGTCGCGAGGAAGCAGTGCTGCTGCGTCATCGCCGTCTCGGTGCGATCGAGCACGTCCGAGACGATCTGCTGCCCGTACGGCAGCGCGACGTCGCGGCAATCGACGTAGCGCGTGCCTTTCTGATCGACGAGGAACAGATGATTGTCGCCCTCGCGGCCGGCGAGGTCGATGTTCTTGCGCACCTCGATGAACCCGTCGGTGCCGATAATCGTGAGGCGCGTGTCGCCCCACGTCGCGAGCCCGTCCGGCGTGAACCAGTCCACGCGAATGTAGCCGGCGCCGCCGTCGCCGCGGAGCAGGACGTCGCCGAAATCCTCGAAGTCCGGATAGTGCGGGTTGTGCAGGTTGCCGACCTGGGACGCCACGACGTCGGCGCGCGTCGATCCCGTGAAGTAGAGAAACTGGTCGGCCTGGTGCGACGCGATGTCGCACAGAATCCCGCCGTACCGCGCCTTGTCGAAGAACCACGCCGGCCGCTCTTTCGGGTTCATCCGGTGCGGCCCGAGGCCGACGGTCTGGAGCACCTGGCCAATCGCGCCCGCCTTGACCAGCTCGGTGGCGCGGACGGTGGCGCGATTCTCGAAGCGCTCGCTGTACATGATCGAGTAGATGCGGCGGGTCGCCGCCTGCACCTTCCGCACTTCGGCGAGCTGCGCGAGCGTCGTGATGCCCGGCTTGTCGGCCATGTAGTCCTTGCCGTGCTGCATCACGCGAATCCCGAGGGGCGCCCGCTCGTCGGGAATCGCGGCGCTCAGGACGAGCTGGAGGCTCCGGTCCTCGAGAATCTCGGTCTCGCTCTTCGCTGCGCGGACCTGCGGATACCGCTTGAGGAACGCGGCCGACAGATCCGGCTCCTTCGCAAAGAACGACACCAGCTCACCGCCCCCGCGCTGGACCGCGCCGACCTGGCTGTAGATGTGAGAGTGGTTGAGGCCGATGACGGCGAACCGCAGCCGCGGCGGCGACGCCGGTGTCTGGCTGGCCTGTCCGGCTCGCTCCTCGCCCAGCGATCCCCCCGTCTCTCCCAAGGCCCATGCCTCCCTCGGCGCGGCCGCGATGGCGGCGGCCGACCCGGCGATGCCTTTGATGAACTTCCGTCGCGGCACTCGCGATTCTTTCATCTCCGCACTCCCACGCGCGGTCCGCTCGACCGTCCCCGTGCGGACGGATCGCCCGTCGGCGGCGGGGCCTGATCGGTGGTGGCCGGCGGCCCCAGCAGTTCGAGCAGGATCGGCTTCAGACCGTCGGCCCATACCTGGTAGCCCTTGACCGTCGGATGCAGCTTGTCGTGCATCATGCCATCGACGAGCATCCCGTTCTTGTCGGCGAGCCTGTCGTTGACGTTCAGATAGCGAACCGTCGCGCCGTCGGCCAGCCTGGCGAGGTTGTCGTTGATCGCGGCGATCTCCGGCAGCACGGCCAGGCTGTCGTTGCGCGGGAAGATGGCGGTCAGGATGATGACCGCGCCGGGCGCCTTCTGCCGGCAGACGTGGACGAGCGCCGCCAGCCCGCGCGTGATCTCGGCCACCTTCGGCGGACCGCCGGCGCGCATGCCCACGTTGTTCGTGCCGGCGAGAATCACAATCACCTTCGGGTGCACGTCGTCGAGCTCGCCGTGCTCGAGCCGCCAGAGCATGTGCTCGGTCCGGTCGGCGCCCCAGCCAAAATCGGCGGCGTTCCAGCCGAAGAAGTTCTGCTTCCAGTTCGCGAGCAGCTCCGGGTAGTCAGTGGCGCCCCACCGGCGCGCGATCGAGTCGCCGATCAAGTAGACGTCGATGCGTCCCTTCGTTTTCTTCTCCAGCAATTGCTGGTGCGCGGTGAGCGAATTCTGATCGGTGCGCGCCGCCGGGCGATCGGCGGGACTGGCGGCCTGCGCCGGCGCGCCGACGGGGACGGCGGGCGGCGCCTGGCCGCGCGGCAAGGCGACGCCGGCCAGCAGCGTCGCCGCGGCGGTGATCACGGCGAGCGCCTGCATGCTACTTGCCTGCGCCGTTTCTTTCCGGCGGCGTGTGCTTCAGAAACCTGTCCGCCCACGGGATGAAGTACTTCCAGTTGGGTCCGTCGGTGTGGCCGCCATCGTGTTGCCGCCACGCGAGCTGGCCGTCGAGCAGGCTGACGTTCACGTCGGGCATCTTCTCGGTCTTGTAGTCATCCGATCGACCCAGGTCCTTCGCGCCGAGGAGACGGAAGACGGGCTGCGCCGCAATGGCGGCCATGAAACTGCCCTGGTGATCGAGCCACTTCGCATCGCCCTTCTCGGGTACGCCGTAGCTGATGAACGTCAGTCGCGGCGCACAGAGCGCGATGAGCTGGTGCGCGTCCACGGGAATGTCGCCGGCGTTCTTACTGCCGAACGTGGACTCGGCCGTGCCGTACTTCAGGAAGTTGCCGGCCATCCAGTGGTACTCGCCGCGACCCGTCAGGTTCTCGACCGCTTCGCCCCAGTTGCGGCGATGCAGCTTCGCGCCGCCTTCTCCCGACGATCCGACGAGCACCACCGCGAATCGCGTGTCGTACGCCATCGTCACGAGCGCCGCCTTGCCGTACCGGGAGACGCCTTCGATGCCGACCTTCTTCGCGTCCACCATCTTGTCGGTCTCGAGATAGTCGAGGCCGCGTGACGCGCCCCAGGCCCAGGCGCGCAGCGAGCCCCAGTCGTCCGGCTTGCGCGGCTGGCCCTTGTTCACGAGGCCGATGACGCCCCTGGTCATTCCCGCTCCGTTGTCGGCCTGAATGCTTCCCGGATTGATCGACGCGTACCCCCAGCCGGCGGCAATCAACTGCTCGGTCGCCGGGGGATCGCTCGCGGCGGGCGGAGCAAATCCGGCCGGCGGACCGCCGCGGCCGAGCGCGGCTGCGGCGGCGCCGGGACCGCCGGGGCGCGCCGGCGGCGGCGGGGCCAGGCCCGGCAAGCCGCGCCCGCCGAACATCATCATCACCGGCACCGGCCCTTTCACGTCCGCCGGGAGGACGAGCTGCATTTGAATATCGACGTCGATCGCCGGGAAGGCCGAGTTTTCCACGTGCCCGACGAGCAGCTTGCCGATGACGGGATGATCGCCGACCTTCGCGTCGATGCTGTTGGCCACCGTCCAGGTGACCTGCGGCACCTCCTTCGGCACGCGGCCGAGCACTTCGCGGTCGAAGTCCTCGAGGATTTCGGGGCGCCGCTGATTCCACATCGCAGGCGACGTCACCTTCCGCCCGTTCTTCAGGGTGAGCACGTCGGGGAGATTCGGATAGGGATTGGCCGTGGCTTCGTCGTAGTTCGCGTGATTGGGCGCCTGTTCGTTGCCGCTCGGGCCGGGACGCAAGGCCTTGATGCCGAGCTGGTCCATCATGTTCTGATGGTCTTCGGCGGCGGTCCACATCTTGGGCGCCGGAAGACCTGGGGGCACCTTCGCGGGATCGAACGGCGCGCCGGTCTGCGCCGCGGGCGGCACCGGCTGTTGCGGCGGCGTGGCGGCCGCCGGCGGCGGCGGTTGTGGTGGAACGGCTTGTGGCGGCTGTGCGAGCAGCGTCTCGCGCGGTACCGTCAAGGCGCCCGCAGCGAGCGCCATGAGGGCGGCGCACATCGTGACACGAGCGGAGGCCGGAGGACGCACTCTCATTGATCATCTCCCACCGGCTCGGTGATGGAACCGGTTCCACAATCTCGGCGAAGGCGGTATTCTAGCGCTGATGGTGAGCCAGGGAAACGTTCTTCTGCCGCCCTGCCGGCGCCGCCGCGCCGAGGTCGCCCGCGGGCGCCTGGTCGCGATCGGGCTCGCCCTCGGCGCGATTGTCACCGGCATTGCCCTCAACGCGCAACCGTCGCAGACACTGGCGCCGGGCCTGTCTCTGCCCCAATCAAGGGCACCGCTCCTCGGGGCGCCCGCTATCCGGTGATCTCGGCCGCGATCCGTGCGCGGTGCAGCCGGCGCGCCGCGAGCCAGCCGGCACCGGCCGCAAGGGTCGCCAGCGATGCCGCGACCGCACCATACGTCAGGGGATCGCGGGTCGTCACGCCGACGAGGTACGCATCGACAACACGCATCGTCGCGAGCGCCGCGGCGGCGCCTGCGCTGACACCGATCACGGCGACGCGAACGTACCGAACGACGACCAGACCGATGACGTTCTCCGCCGTCGCGCCGATCGCCATCCGGATACACAGCTCGCGCATTCGCGCGCCGACCGCGCGCGAGGCGACGCCGGCGATGCCGACCACGGTCATCAAGACCGCCGTGGCCGCGAAGAACCCGACGAGCAGCACGCGGTACCGCTCCGGCGCCATCGACGTCCAGATGATGTCGTCCATGGTGGCGATGTTCTCGATCGGCAGCATCGGATCGGCGGCGGCAATGGCCCGCCGGATCTCGGGAACCAGACCGTTTGGATCAAAGGCCGTACGCACGAGCAGGGTCTGCCGCGTCTGCGGCACCTGGCGCACGCTCTCGTAGAACGTTGGTGCCGTCGGCCGGCCGAGGCCGCGCTCACGGATGTCCGCGGCAATGCCGACGACCGTACGCACGCCGCCATTGGGCGCCAGGAACGGCTTGCCGAGGGCCGGCTCGCGCGGCCAGAGCTGACGCGCCATGGTCTCGTTAATCACGGCGGTCAGCGGCGCGCCGGCGCGATCGGCCTCGTTCAGGGATCGCCCGGCGACGATCGGAACGCCCAGAACCTCGAAGAACCCCGGGAGTACTTCGTCGTGCTGCGCGCTCGGCGACGCGACGCCGAGCTTGACCGAGGGGTCGGGGCTGACCGCCCACGTGCCACCGAATCCCGCGATCGGGACGTTCGTCGTGGATGTCACGGAGACCACGCCGGGCATGGCGCGGACGCGGCCGATCAGATCCTCGTAGAAGCGTTGCACCTTGCCGCGATCCTGCCGGTCGCTGTGCGCCGACGCGTTGATCGACAGCGTCAGCAGCCGCGACGCATCAAACCCAACGTGCGTCTGCTGCTCGATGAGGAGCGTGCGGACGAGCAGGCCTGCGGCGACGAGCAGTACCGTCGACAGCGCGACCTGCGCGGCGACCAGCGCGTGCTGTAGCCGGCCGCGGGCCGAGACTGCGCGCGTGTCGGCGCCCGAGGCGGCCAGGCGCGTACGCGCCATGGCCAGCGCCGGGGCCCCGCCGAGCGCCAGCGTCGCCAGGGTCGCCGCCGCCACCGCGAATGCGGCCGCGCGCCAGTCGAAGATGATGAAGTCCGCGCGGGGCAGCGTCGCTGGCGACAGCGACAAGAGGGCACGTGTGAGCATCGCCGCGAGCGGGAGGGCAGCGGCCGCGCCGAGTGTCGAGAGGAGCGCGTGCTCGGTCAGCACCTGCCGGATGATGCGTCCAGCACTCGCGCCAATCGCCAACCGGGTGCGAATTTCCCGCTCGCGCAGCGCGGCCTCGCCGAGGAGCAGCGCCGCCAGATTGCCGCACGTAATCGCCAGCAGCATCGCCACGGCCGCGAACAGCAGGAGCAGCGACGACCGCACGCCAGCCGTTTCTGCCGACTGACGCGGAATCACTCGCGCGTCGTGTTGGGCCGGATTCCGTCCGCCGCGAACGATCGACGCGACCTCGGCCTCGACCGCGGCCATGGCGACGCCCGGCCGGAGCCGCGCGACGACTTCGTAGTTCTGGGAGCTCTCGACCAGGTCGCCGGACCACGCGCCGAGCGGCGTCCAGATCGCCTGGCGATCCGCGCCGGTCGCGAACGGCGACAGGCTCGTGAACGGAAACTCCGCCGGCAGGACGCCGACGATCTCGAACGGCCGATCTTCGACCGTCACGGTCGCGCCGATCGCGGCGGTCGATGCGCCAAAGCGGCTCTGCCACATGCCGTACGGAATCACTGCGAGCGCCGGCGCGCTCGCGCCCTCCTCGCCCGGCAGGAACCAGCGGCCGAGCGCCGGCTGGATGCCGAGCAGCGGCAGCAGCGACGCGCTCCCGCGCGCGACGGCAACCTCGGCAGGATCGCCCGGCGCCGTCAGTCGCAGGCCGTGGCGCCAGTACGCGGCGCCGATGCGCTCGAAGGCGCGATCGAGCGCAGCGACGCGCGTGTATTCCTGGTACGAGAGGGAGATGCGGTTCCACTGCGTGCCGAGCTCCGGATGGCCGCGCCAGTGCGGGAAGGTCTGCCAGATGGTGACGATTCGGCCAGGCGCGGGATACGGCAACGCCCTCAGGAGCACGCCGTCCACGACGCTGAACATCGCCGTGACGGCCCCGATGCCGAGCGCGATCATCGCGATCGCGAGCACCGTGACGCTGAGCCGCCGCCGAAGATGCCGGGCGGCAAAGACGAGATCGTGAATCAGACTGGCCACCGACCCTTGGACGCGCGGACGGACCCGGACGTTGGCGCCCTGGCTTGACAGGTGCTGTGCCGGTTTTATATAACCATATGGTTACGTAACTACAAGGCTATCAACATGCCGTCCACCGACCCCCTCGACGCCACCTTCGCCGCCCTCGCCGATCCGACCAGACGCGCGATCCTGGCCCGCCTCGCGACGGGGGATGCGTCGGTCACCGAGCTCGCGGCCCCGTTTGAGATGAGCCAGCCGGCAATCTCGAAACACCTCAAGGTCCTCGAACGCGCCGGGCTGATCTCGCGCAGCCGCGACGCGCAGCGGCGGCCGCGACGGCTCGAGCCACAACCGCTCGCCGAGGTCACCGAATGGCTGGAAGGCTACCGCCGCTTCTGGGAGCGCCGGTACGAGCGGCTGGATGCGCTGCTCGAAGAAATGAAATCCACCACCCGCGCCAAATCGCGGCGGCGCCGGGCGCCGCGTCCCTCCTCGAAAGGAACACAGCGATGAGCACAGGCACCCTGAAAGTGACGACGCCGACCGATCGCGACATCGCGATGACGCGGGTCTTCGATGCCCCACGCGCCCTCGTATTCGACGCCCTGACCAGGCCCGAGTACCTCAAACGCTGGCTGCTCGGCCCGGACGGCTGGGCACTGACCACGTGCGAGGTCGATCTGCGGCCGGGCGGCGCCATCCGCTACGTCTGGGAGCATCGCGACGGACGAAGCATGGGCATGCGCGGCGTGTATCGCGAGGTCGTCACGCCGGAACGCACGGTCGCGACCGAGCAGTTCGACGATCCGTGGTACGAGGGCGAGGCCGTCGCCACCAACACGCTGATCGAGGCGCGGGGCCAGACGACCTTGACGATGCTGGTCCGCTACGATTCGAAAGCGATCCGCGATGCGGTGCTCAAGTCAGGCATGGAGCGCGGGGTCGAGGTCAGCTGCGACCGCCTGGCGGATTTGTTAAAGACATCGGGTGTCGTTTTACGAAAAGCGTAAAACGACACCCGATGTCATTTCAGAATATGCTGCGAACACAATGCCCCGCGAAGGCGTGGATTCGATCGACCAGCAGGTCCGTGCCGCGCTGCGGTGGCTCGAGCAGCGTGGCACGAAGAAGGCGCGCGACGGGATGGCGCGATACGGGCTGCCGTCCACTACCGCATACGGCGTGGCGGTCGGCGCGATCAAGCAATTGGGCCGCCAGCTCGGGCGCAATCACGCGCTGGCGCTGGCACTCTGGGACACGAACCGGTACGAGGCTCGGCTCCTCGCGTCGTTCGTGGGCGACCCGGCGCGCCTCACCAGGGCAGAGATGGATCACTGGTGCCGCGACTTCGACAATTGGGGCACCTGCGATACCGCCTGCTTTCACCTGTTCGACCGCTCACCGCACGCCTGGACGCGGATCGCGCCGTGGGCGCGGCGGCGCGACGAATTCCAGAAGCGGGGCGCGTTCGTGCTTCTCGCCTGCCTCGCGCTCCATGACAAGACCGCGCCCGATGAGTCGCTGGCGAAGTGCCTTCCGCTCATCGAACGCGGCGCCACGGACGATCGCAACTTCGTCAAAAAGGGCGTGAGCTGGGCGTTGCGCTCGATCGGGCGTCGCAGCCCGGCGCTGCACACGGCGGCGGTCGCCACGGCGCGTCGCTTGACCGCGTCTCGAGCACCGGGCGCACAATGGGTGGGCAACGACGCGCTCAAGGAACTGTCGAGTCCGGCCGTCACCCGGCGGCTCACGGCGCCGGCCCGGGCCGGTGGGGGCACCCCTCGTCCACGCTGAACGCGTCGCGCACGAACCACATGGCCCCCAACTGCCTGACCGTCCTCGCGCCGATTCGACCGGGCGAGGAGGACGCGCTTCGCGCCATCCTTCGCGCCACTGGAGACGACGTCAACGGACGCCGGCGATCGCAGGCGACGGCGGCGGCGCGGCTGCCGTACATCGACTTCCCGCACAGCCGGCGGATTCACTTCGCCCGGTTCGCGATTCTGCGGGATCCCGACCGCGGGCCCGAGCGCGCCCGGCTGCTCTACGCATCAGCATTCGACGGCGACCTCGACGCGCACCTGGCCGAGCTCACCGCCATCACGTCGGATCCAGACGCGATCTGGGGCCGCTGCGAGGGCTACGGCGGCCTCGCCACGTTCGGCGCCTTCATCCGCGCCCGCGCCCAGGAACCCGCCGCGTTCTACATCGCCTTTCGTGACGAGAGCGCCGACTCGATCCGGCGCGCGGTCGCGGCCCGGCGAGCAGACGACGCGTCGGCGTCCGCGGCGACGCCCCGCGGCGGCGGCGATCCACCGAACTGGCCGGCGTCGGCATGGCGGCGTTTCGTCCGCGCGGCGCCGATCGTCGTGGACATGATCCGCGCGCTCGCGCGATACGGATTCGGCGACGTCTATCGCGGCACCCTGCGGATCATCGCCAGCCTGAACCGTTATCCTGTCTTTCGTGTCGTGAATCGCCTGACCCGCAACCAGATGCCCGCGCGCCGCGGGCCGTTCACCAGCGTGACGATCGACTCGTGCGCGATTCCGGCGCCACTCGCACCCGGCGACGAGATTCCGGCGCTCTCGCCGAGTCTGGCCCCGGGGTTTCGCGAGGACGTCGTCGTCCAGAACCAGTTGACGCTCGTCACCGTCATCAGCCCTGATCAGGCCAATCGCGTTCGCGCCGTGATGGCGGCGATCCATTCCTACGCGATCCGGCTCGCTCCGTCGGGATCGCTCATCGGCATCAGCACGATTCATTTCGTCCGCTGGCTGGTCATCGACGGCGGGCGCCGCCTCATGATGGTGAGCGACTACGACGGATCATGGGAGAACTACATCGATGAATTCGCCGAGATGATCGTCTCCGGACTCGACGCGATCTGGGAGACGGCGATCGGCGCGCCACCGGACGGCGCGCGCGATCTGCCGGCGTTCAAGCGGTTCCTGCGAACGCACCAGGTGGCGTCCGACGCGTTCTTCAGCGCGTACCCGAACGCCACCGTGCTCAATATTCTGTCCGACACGACACGAGCGAGGATCTGATCGTGACGGACCCGCCGATCCTGCTGCCCGACGACGCCCGGCACGACATCCAGGGCTTCCTGACCAGCGGTTACGGATACCTTCCGCTCACCGCGTATTTCTTCCTTCGCATTGCCGAAGTGGCGGCAGCGCGGCGCTGGCTTCAGGCGCTGCTCCCGTCGATCACGACCGCCGCCGAATGGCTCCGCCCGGACGAACGCGCACAAGCGCGGCTCTCAGCCGTGAATGTCTGCTTCACGGCGGCGGGCCTCTCGGCGTACGGACTGGCGGACGCGGCGCTCTGTACGTTTCCGCCGGAGTTTCGTGAAGGCATGACGGCGCCGGCGCGATCGCGCGTGCTGGGCGACACCGACGGCAGCGGACCGGATCGCTGGGAGTTCGGCGGCCCGGACGCCGACCCGATTCACGCGCTCGTGCTCGTGCACGCGAAGGACGACTCGACGCTCGAGGCGGTCTGCCGCGAGATGCGCGGGCTGCTCGACGCGACCGCGGGCGCGATCCGTGAGAGCGTCACGACGAACCAGCGCGGTTTCCGCCCGGCCGGCGACTACGAGCCGTTCGGCTTCCGTGATGGCGTCGCCCAACCGAAGATCCTCGGGATCAGTGGGCATGGCGTCCCGACCGGCGAGTTCATCCTCGGCTATGTGAACCACTACGGGCTGATTCCGGCCACGCCGGTGGTGCCGGCGGATCTCGATCCGGCCGCGGTGCTCGCGCCGCTGGACAATCCGTATCACGCCGGTCGCGCCGCACGCGACTTCGGGCGCCATGGATCGTTCGTGGTGTACCGGAAGCTGAAGCAGGACGTCGCGGGGTTCTGGCAGTTCATGCAGCACGAAGCCGGGCGCCTGGGCGCGACCGCGGAGACGGACGCGATGATCCGTCTCGCGTCGAAGTGCGTGGGCCGCTGGCCGAGCGGCGCGCCGCTCGCCCTCGCGCCCGATCGCGATGCGCCCGAGCTGGCCGCGCAGAACGAGTTCGGCTACGCCGCCGATCCCGACGGGCTCGCCTGTCCGATCGGCGCGCACGTGCGGCGGACGCACCCGCGTGACGACCTCAAGCCGTATCCGCCGCCGCAATCACTGAGCATGTCGGATGCCCATCGGCTGTTGCGGCGCGGCCGTGTCTACGGCCGGCCGCTCGACCAGCCGGCGCCCGCGGCGTTCGCAGACGACGGTCAGGAGCGCGGCCTGCATTTTCTCTGTGTCAACGCGAGTATCCGAAGCCAGTTCGAATTCGTGCAGCAGACGTGGTGCAACAACCCGCATTTCGGCGGGCTGTACGACAACAAGGATCCGTTGATCGGAGATCACGGCGGGGACGGCCAGGCGAAGAGCCACATGACGATCCCCACCCGCGAGGGCGACGACCGCACGGCCGCGCTGCCGCGGTTCGTCACGGTCCGCGCCGGCGCGTACTTCTTCATGCCGAGCTTGCGCGCCCTGCGATTCTTGAGCCGTGTTAATGGGGCAATTGGGCAATGAGGCAATGGGGCAATACAGACGCTTGTCTTTGCTGGCCGCGTC
>Ga0111539_10000395_pt1 | contig 54076 bp, 49 predicted proteins | sample RhiMethybrSRZTD1_FD_79667 | JGI IMG/M metagenome (GOLD analysis project Ga0111539, IMG submission 79667) | Populus rhizosphere microbial communities from Tennessee, USA - Rhizosphere MetaG P. TD hybrid SRZTD1 (version 2) (version 2) | ecosystem: Host-associated > Plants > Roots > Rhizosphere >... | reverse complement strand
CGGGCGGGCGCACCTCGTCACGAACGCGGGCGAATCCTCCGCAACCTTCCTCGTGCTGCAGGGCATCGGCGAGTACGACTACGTGCCGCTGACCGGCCCAGAGGCCAAGGTCAGGTAGCTAGCGGACCGGCTTCGGAAAGGTCGCGGCCGCCTGCTCGCCGATCTTTCTCCCCATCTCGGACCCGACGGCGGTCGAGTTCCGGTAGTGCACGCCGTCCAGGATGCGAGCGAGGGACACCTCCTGGGTGAAGTCGCTCACGCTCGTCCAGCCTCGCGCCGCGCCGGCCGCCGTGTAGCTGGTGGAACGCAGGGTCGGCGTCGGCCCCGCGCCGATCTCCGCGGTCAGCACCCCGCCCAGCGCGCCCGACACGATGCAGTGCGCGCACGGGTACTCCGGGTGCATGGGCGTGTCGATGAACGGCACCCAACCGGCCTCGCGCTCGGTGGCGTCGTTGCCGTCCAGGTCGCCGTTACGGATGGCGGTGACCGGCCGCCAGAAGTTGTAAATGTACTTGGCGTCGAACACCGCGATGAGCGCGTCGTCCATGGCCATCGCCGCCACCGCGAGGAAGCGTGCGTTGTCCGTCACCTCGCGCCCGGGCGCGGCCGCGACGGCGCGGGCGATCGGCCAGTAGACGCTCGGAAGCGTCGCCTCCCAGAATTTCGCGATGGCCGTCTGCTCGGCCGTGCGCACGGTGCTGTTGCGTGCCCCGAGCGCCTTGATCTCGTTGTAGTCGCGCGCCCAGGTGTCACTCGTCAGGCTCGGCGGCGGCCCCGGCCGAAACTGGTCAGGGCGCGTCAGCGTCCACGGGCGGCGCTTCCCCCAGTGGGGCGTCGCCGGCAGCATCGTGGGCACGTACACGCCGGGGGCGGCGTGGGGCCGATATCCGTCGGGTGCGATGGCGCCGTCATCAGCGCACGACGCCACGATCGTGGCAGCGGCCTGCTCGCCGAGCGCGATGCCCGCCGCTTTCGCGGGGCCATCGGGCACGCCGGCGATCAGCGCCTGATAGTCGGCCTCCACCACGGGGTGCTGGGCCGCGGGCATGAGCTTGAGGAGCGCGGTGCGCGTGGCCGAGGCGACGGCGGCGTCGACCGAGGCGCCGGGCGCCGGCGCGAGCTTCGCGCGGTACGCCGGATAGCGGCCGGTGATCGCGTTGACCGATTCGAACACCGACACTTGCACGATGGCCATCATCCGCACGGTGATGGGCGGCGCGGGAAAGCGCGAGACGGTGTCGGCCGCCCGGGCGTTGGCGTCGGTGACGATGTCGGCGCGGACATCGGGCGTGGCGAGCAGCAGCGCCGCGACGGCGAAGCAGCAGAACGCAGCCCAGCGGACATTCTTCATGGTCGATCCTCCTTGTCCCAGGACTATCCCCCGGTCGTTCGGGCGCCGTTAGACAGGTCGAAAAAAACCGTTAATGCTATAGTCGCGTCACTCCGTGAGGAGGTCGTGCATGCACGGTCTGACCTTGACCCTCCTGGGCGGCTTCCGCGCTCAGCAGGCCGACCGAGCGGTGACCCTGTCGAAGAAGGCCCAGGGCCTCATCGCCTATCTCGCGCTCACGCCCGGCCATTCCGAATCACGCGCTCGCCTGGCCGGTCTTCTCTGGGGCGATCGGGGAGAGGAGCAGGCGCGGAACAGCCTGCGGCAGGCCCTGTTCGAGATCCGGCGCGCCCTCGGACCGTCGGGCGAGCGCGCCTTGATCGTCGAGCACGAGCAGGTGGCCCTCGACCCCGCCGGCCTCGCGGTGGACGCCCTCGAGGTCGAGCGCCTCGCCGGCGCGGACACCCTCGAGGCGCTCGAGGCGGCGGGCGCGCGTCTCGGGGGCGACCTCCTCGCCGGGCTCGCCGTGAAGGACCCCGCGTTCGAGCTCTGGCTCGACGGGCAGCGGGAGCGGCTGCGCGAGCTGAGCCTGCGGGTGCTGCACGCCCTGCTCGTGCGGCAGGCCGGCGCCGGGCAGACGGAGCGGGCGATCGAGACCGCGCTCCGCATCCTCGCGCTCGATGCGCTTCAGGAAGCCGCGCACCGCGCGCTGATGCGCCTGTACGCGTCGCAGGGCCGTGGCGCGATCGCGCTGCGACGCTACCAGGCGTGCGTGGACGCGCTGTGGCGCGAGCTGCGGGTCGAGCCCGAGCCGGAGACGAAGCAGCTCTACCGGGAGATCCTCCTCCAGCGCTCGACGCAGAGCCTCCCGCCCGCGCGGGCCGCGCACCCCGCGGCGCCCTCGGGTGAGGCGAGCGTCCACCCGCCGCTCATCGGCCGAGACGCCGAGCTCGCGCGCGTGCGCGCCGAGCTCGCCCGCGGCGCCGAGGGCCACGCGCGCGTGGTCGCGATCCTCGGCGAGGCGGGACTCGGCAAGACCCGGCTCGTCGAGGAGGTGGTGGCGCACGCCCAGCGCGACGGCCTGCGGCTGGTCCTGGGCCGCGCGCACGAGAGCGAGCGCATCCTGCCCTTCGGGCTCTGGGCGGGCGCGCTCCGGGGCAGCCATGCGCTGAGCGACACGGACACGCTCAAGGGGCTCGGCGCTGCGTGGCGGCAAGAGCTCGCCCGCCTCTTTCCGGAGATCGGCGGCCGCCTGGGCCCGGCGCGAGCCGGCATCGATGATCATTTGCGCATCTTTCAGGCGGTGGGAGAGCTCCTGACCGCGCTGGGGCGAAAGGGTCCGCTCGCGATCGTGCTGGAGGACGTGCACTGGGCCGACGAGACCAGCCTCCGCCTCACCGCCTTCCTCGCTCGGCGGCTGGTCGGCACCGCGGTCACGTTCCTCATGACCGCCCGCGTGGAGGAGCTCGATCCGGTGCCGTTCACCCGCAGCATCTTCACGGAGCTCGGTCGGGACCCGGGTCTGACGGAAGTCCGCCTGCTTCCTCTGCGGAGGACGGAGACCCTCGAGCTCGTACGGGCGCTCGCCGGGCGAGTCGCCGCCGCCGCCGATCCCTCGCTGGAGGAGCGCATCTGGCGCGCGAGCGACGGGAATCCCCTGGTGGTGGTGGAGACGCTGCGCGCCCTCCACGAGCGCGGACTTGCGAGCGCCGACGGGACGCTGCCGCTGCCCGACGGCGTGCGCCGAATCCTGCGGGAGCGCCTCGACCGCCTCGACGGCCGCGCGCGCGAGCTGGTGGGGATCGCCGCGGTGATCGGGCGCGAGTTCGAGCTCGGCGTGCTCCGGGAGGCGGCCGGCCTCGACACCCGCGAGCTCGCGGATGCGATGGAGGAGCTGGTGCGGCGACGCCTCCTGCATCAGGTCGGCGAGCACTTCGACTTCACCCACGACCGCGTGCGCGACGTCGCCTACGAAGAGATCGGCGAGCCGCGGCGGCGCATGCTCCACGCCGCGGTCGCCGCGGCCATCGAGCGCGAGCACGCGCAGGACCTCGATGCGCATCGGGCCGCCCTCGCCGGGCACCACCGGCGCGCGCTGGCCTGGGACAAGGCGGTTGAGCATCTCCTCGCCACCGCGAGCCAGGCGGCCGAGCGGGGCGCCTACCGGGACGCCGTCACGCTCTTCGACAGCACGCGCGAGGCGTTGAGCCATCTGCCGCCGACCTCGGCAGTCATGGCGCGCGTGGTCGACCTCCTGCTGGAGACGCGCGATCTCCTCATCACCTTGGGCGAGATCCCGCGCACGGCCGAGCACCTCGCCGAGGCGGAGCGGCTCGCGCGCCAGGCCGGCGACGAGCGCCGCCTCGCGCACGTCCTCCACCGGGTGGCGCACAATCACTGGCTACTGGGCGACCAGGCGCGCACCATCGAGATCAGCGAGCAGGTGCGCGCCCTCGGCGAGCGCCTCGGCGATGCGACTCAGATGGGCGTCGCGTTGCTCAAGCTGGGGCAGGCCCACAACGCGCTTGGCGATCACGCGCGGGCCATCGAGCACTTCGAGCGGGGACTCCGGGCGGATCCCGTCACCGACACCAATCCCAGCCGCTCGCTGGGCGTGCCGTCCGTCATCACCCGGACATGGCTCGCCCTGTCGCTCGCCGAGGTCGGACGGTTCGATGAGGCGGTGGATCACGGCGAGCGCGGGCGGCGGGAAGCGGACGCGGCGGGACAGCTCTACACGATCTTCTACGCGATCTACCAGCTCGGGCGGATCCACCTGGGCCGGGGCGCGCCCGCTCACGCCGTTCCCCTGCTCGAGCGGAGCGCGTCCCTCGCCGAAGCCTGGCACATCGGCCTCATGCGGGGGGCATGCGCCGACCATCTCGCGCGGGCCTATGTCCTGGCCGGACGCCTCCCGGAGGCGCGCGCGCTGCTCCACCCCGGCGCGCTGCCGCCGCGCTCGTACGTTTCCGCGCGGAAAGTCAGCCGCGGCGAGTGCTTCCTGGCCCTGGACCGAGTCGACGACGCGCGCACCGAGGCGCAGCAGGCCGTCGAGCTCGCCCGGCGCTTCGGCGAGCGTAGTCACGAGGCGAAGGCGCTGTGCCTGCTCGCCGCCGTGCGCGCCCACCAGGGACAGGCCGGCGAGGCGGCCGCCCTCTACCGCGAAGCGCGGTCACACGCGGAGGCGCTCGGCCTTCGACCGCTCGTCGCGCAGTGCCAGCTAGGGCTGGGGCGGCTCGCCGAGGCGACGGGCGACGCCGAGGCGGCGCGGACCGAGCTGACGCGGGCGGCGACGACGTTCCGCGAGCTGGGCATGCCGTACTGGCTGGCGCAGGTCGAGACCGCCTTGCCGCGCTAGGGCAGGGTCAGATAGCCCGGCACGGCCAGCGCGGCGAAGAGCAGCGCGGGCGGCACGTCTCCCTCGTCGTACCAGCCCGCCTCGTGCAGGAGATTCAGCGTCCCCAGCACGCGGCCGTCGTACGCCACCGGCACGTTCAACACCGAGTCGCAGCCCAGCGACGCGATCAGGGCGTGGTCGAAGAAGACGGATCGGATGTGCTCCGCGGTTCTTCCGATGTACGGCTGTCGCTCCACGAACAGCTGCCGCGACCATGCGCTCTCGTTGAACGTCTTGCGGCCGCCGACCGGGTAGGCCACCGGCTGGTTCGTGTAGCAGCGCTCTGACTCGCGTGAGTCCGCGTGGAAGCGCAGCACGGTGAAGAGCTTGTGGCCGATGACCGCCCCCAGCGCGGCGTCGAGGGCGGCCCACAGCGGTTCGGGCTGCCCCGGGCGCGCGAGAGCGGCGGCCACCGCCGCGAGATGCGGCGCGGGGTCGACGCCCGCCTGCTTCCGCGTCAACTCGCGACTCCCGCGGGTGGCGCATGGCGCGGCATACGCTCGGGCACGAGGCCGGAGGGGCGCATGCGGAGCACGACGATCAGGCTCGCGCCGATCAGAAACTCACGCACCGCCGCCACCTGCACGGGCTTGAGGCCGGGCAGCGCGCCGGTGACGAAGCGCGTGGATTCGAGGAAGAACACCACGAGAAAGGCACCCGCCACCGCGCCGGTGTTGCTGCCGGTCCCTCCCGCGGTGAGGGCCAGCACGATGTAGATCGAGATGAGCGGCACGAAGCCCTCCGGCGCGATATAGGACGTGTAGTGCCCGTAGAGCGCGCCGGCCAGGCCGAGCACCGCCGCGCTCACCGCGAACGCCTCGACCTTGAACGCGATCACCGGCTTGCCCGCCACCGCCGCGACCTGATCGTCGTCGCGGATGGCGCGCAGCACGCGGCCGTACGGCGAGTGACGCACGCGCTGCATCGCCAGGTAGACGACGGCGACGGCGACGGTGGCGAGGCCGAGATAGATCAGATTGAAGGTGGCCGGCGTCACCTGCCCGCGCCACGGCCCCGGAATCCCCGAGATGCCGTCGGTGCCGTTGGTGAGCCAGATCTCGTTGGCCGCGACGAGGCGCACCACCTCGGAAAAGCCCAGCGTGATGATGGCGAGGTAGTCGCCGCGCAGCCGCGCGGTGACCAGCGCCATGACCGTGCCGGCGACGGCGGTGATCAGCATGGCGGCGAGCAGCCCCGCGGGCATCGGCCAGCCCGCCTTCTTCGTGAGGAGCGCGGAGACGTAGGCTCCCACGGCGTAGAACCCCACCAGGCCGAGGTTGATCATGCCCGTCATGCCCCACACGAGGTTCAGCCCCAGCGCGAGGAGCGCGTAGAACGCGGCGAACGTGGCCATGGCGACGAGGTAGCCTTCCACGAGCCGACCTCCTCAGTACGCCCGCTCGCCGAGAAGGCCGCGGGGACGCAGCGTGAGCACCATCAGGATGGCCGCGAAGCCCACCGCGGTGCGGTAGGCCGGCGCCAGGGAGAGGAGCGAGAGCTCCTCGGCCACGCCGATGGTGAGCGCGCCCACCACCGCGCCGGGAATCGAGCCGAGCCCGCCCACCACCGCGGCCGCGAACACGGAGAGGATCACCCGAAAGCCGGTGAGCGGGTCGATGCTGGTGTCGAGCCCCAGCAGCATGCCGCCGACCCCGGCCAGGCCCATCCCGACGAAGTTGACCAGCCGCGCCACCGTGTCGGCATTGATCCCCTTGATCCCCGCGAGCATGGGATTGTCGGCCACCGCACGCATGGCCTTGCCGGTGCGGGTGAAGGCGAGGAAGAGGAACAGCACGGCCATGGCGAGGACGGCGATGGCGAGGTTCTCCACCTGTTGCGGGCCGATGCGCAGTCCGGCCCACTGCCAGTCGCGGCGGATGGGCAGGTCGTAGCCGCGGAGGTCGTTGCCCCAGATGAAGCGCACGACGTTCTCGAGCACGATGGTGAGGGCGATGGCGGCAATGGCCGCAGTGAGCGCGCCGGCGGGCCGCAGCGGCTTGAGGACGATCTCGTCGTTCACCACGCCGGCCGCGCCCGCCACCAGGAAGGCGACGCCCACCGCGGCCCACGCGGGGAGGCCGCCCGCGGTGTTGGCGACGTAGCCGGCGAAGGCGCCGATGGTCGCGTGGGAGGCCACCGTGAAGTTGGGGAAGCGGAGCACCGCGTAGATGGCGGTGAAGCCGATGGCCGGCACCGCGAGGATGGTGCCGGCCACCAGGCCGTTGACGAGGAGCTGTGCGACCTCGCTCACGCGCTAGAGAATGGTCACCGGCTTGAACTTGCCCTTCTCGGCCTGGTCGAAGCGGATCTTGCAGTCGATGATGTCCCCGGTGTCGGTGAAGTCGCAGGGCCCGCTGGCGCCCTCGTAGTTCACCTCTTTGCCCTGGGCGAGGAGCTTGAGCCCTTCCACCGCGTTGTCGACCTTGACGCCGCCGCCCTGGGAGATCTTCCGCACGTTGTCCTTGATGGCGGCGCCGGTCGCCTCGCCCTTGGCCTTGGCGATCGCGAGGATCACCAGGCTGGCGTGATCGTGGCACTGGCAGGAATACGGATCGAGATCCGCGCTGCCCAGGAACTTGGCCAGCCGCTTGTAGCCCGCCGAGTCGACCGCGGGCGACGGCGTGGCGGTGTAGGTGCCGTCCGACACCTCTGCGGGCATGGAGTCGAGCAGCTTCTGGTTCACCGCGTAGCCCTGGGCGATCTTGGCGCCGGTGTAACCGGCCTTGTAGAGCTCCTTCATCACCACGGTGGTGTCCGGCGTGTAGCCATTGAGATAGATCATGTCCGGCCTTGCCTTGAGGGCCTGGTCGATCTCCGACCGGAAGGTCGTCTTGTCCTTGTCGTAGATCACGCTGCCCGCCAATTCGGAGCCGCCGCCCTTGCCGAGCACCTCGGCGAGGCGCTTCTGCGACGGCACCGCGAACGGCGTCTGCGCGGCCAGCACGAACACGCGCTTGGACTTGAGCGAGAGGATGAACTCGCCGAGCTTGCCGATCTGCAGGTGCGTGTTCGGCTGGGTGCGGACGAGATAGCCCTGGTGCGGCAGCTGCGTGATGGTGTCCGACCCGGACACGGTGGTGAGGAACGTCTTGGACTCCCAGCAGAGCGGCGCCACCGCGGTGGTGACGGCGGAAGCCCAGGTGCCCATGATCGCCGCGACCTTGTCCACGTCGATGAGCTTGCGCGCCGCGCGCACCGCCGCTTCGGGGTTGGTCTGGTCGTCCTCGCTCGCGAGCTCGATCTTGCGGCCGAGCACGCCGCCGGCGGCGTTCACCTCGCCGACCACCCACTCCATCGCCCGGCGCATGGGCGGGCCATACGGTCCGCCGGCGCCGGTGAGCGGGGTCAAGGTGCCGAGGCGGATGGCGCCGCCCTGCGCGCGCGCGAGCCGCGGCGCGAGGGCCGCCGCACCCAGCGCGGTAGCGCCGGCCAGCACGGCGCGGCGGGAGATGCGGGTCGAGTCATCGCTCATCGTGAGGTCTCCTCGCGGCCCGCGGCCGCGCTCAGTAGAGATTCTTTCGGTAGCCGTCCTGCAGCCGGTCCTGCATGGCCTCGACCGTCATGTCCTTCGGGCGGGCATGGTCGTGGAGCATCTGAGCGGCCGAGGCCAGCCCGGTGAGGTCGGGCCACTTCTCCGCGTCCCACAGCCCCGAGCGCTTCACGCACTTCGCGCAGTGGAGGAAGCTCTCCTGCACCTCGACGGCGATGGCGAGCTGCGGCAGCTTGCCCTGGACCGCGAAACGCGCCAGCACGTCGGGGTCGCGCACGATCTGAGCCCGGCCGTTCACCCGCAGGGTCTCCTCGCTGCGCGGCAGCAGGAAGATGAGGCCGATCCCGGGGTTCTCGAGGAGATTGCGGATGCCGTCGAAGCGCTTGTTTCCCGGGCGGTCGGGGATGACCAGGTGCCGCTCGTCCAGCACCTGGACGAACCCGGGCCCGTCGCCCTTGGGGCTCACGTCGCAGCGGCCGGACCGGTCCGCCGTCGCGATCAGCACGAACGGCGAGCGCGTGATGAACGCGCGGCAATGGTGATCGAGGCGGCCGATGTCCTTGCGCAGTGCCAGCTCGCTCGGCTCGCCCATCAGCGCGCGCAGCTCCTCCACCGACGTCACCACGTCCTTGAACGTCATAGTGAGCCTCCCAGGAAGATGCGCCGGACCTCCGCGTCCGCCGCCAGCTCGGCGGCGGGGCCGGTCCGGCTGTTCCGGCCGTCCACCAGAATATAACCGCGCCGGGCGATGGCGAGGGCCTCGAGTGCGTTCTGCTCCACCATGGCAATGGACACGCCGTCCGCATTGATGGCGGCGATGGTCTCGAAGAGGCGCTCCGCCGCCTGGGGGGCCAGGCCCGCGGAGGGCTCGTCGAGCAGCAGCAGGGTGGGCTCCACCATCAGCGCCATCGCCATCGCCAGCATCTGCCGCTGCCCGCCCGAGAGCGTGCGCGCGGCGTGGCGGCGCTTCTCGGCGAGCGCGGGGAAGCGCGCGAAGATCGCGTCGATCCTCCGGCGGGCGCCCGAGGGGTCCACATAGCCCCCGATCTCGAGGTTCTCGCGGACGGACATCGTGGGGAAGATGTTCTGCTCCTGGGGCACGAACGCCACGCCGAGCGCGGAGATCTCCCGCGGGGGGCGGCCCTGGATGGCGCGGTCGCCCAGCCGGACGGAGCCGCGGCTCGGCGTCAGGATCCCCGCGACCACCTTGAGCAGGGTGGACTTGCCCGCGCCGTTCGGGCCGATGATGCTCACGATCTCGCCGCGCTCGATGGTGAGGTCCACGCCCTTCAGCACCTCGTCGGCGGCGCTGTAGCCGGCGACGACTCCCTCGCACGCGAGGAGACTCACGCGGCCTCGCTCCGCTCGGATTCCATCATGGATTCGCTCACCTCGCCTGCGGCTGCGGCTCGCCAACCCGCCTACTCCCCATGTACGCTGCCTGGACCCGCGGGTCGGCGGCAAGTGCCGCGAAAGATCCCTCCGCGAGATGACGGCCCTCCGCGAGCACGATCACCGGGTCGCAGAGACGCGCGATCACGTCGAGATGATGCTCGATGATCAGGAAGGTGATGCCGTCGACGCGCAGCGACTCCAGATGCCGGGCGATGTCGCCGGCCAGGGTGGGGTTAACGCCCGCGATTGGCTCGTCGAGCAGGATCAGCTTGGGATCGGTCATGAGGGCGCGACCCAGCTCGAGCAGCTTCTTCTGCCCGCCCGAGAGATCGGACGCCGCCGCGTTCACCACCGGCGTCAAGTTGAGGCGCCGCGCCACCGCGAAGGCGCGCCCCCGCAGAACGTCCTCGCGCTCGGCGACCGCGGGCGGCCGGGCGAGCGCGCGCCACAGTGACTCCCCGGGCTGCTGCGCGCCGTAGAGCATGAGGTTTTCCAGCACGGACAGCCGCGGGAAGCCGCGCGCGATCTGGAACGTGCGCACGAGCCCTCGTCGCGTAACCCGGTCGGCCCGCCACCCCGTGATGTCCTCACCGTCGAAGACGACACGGCCGGCGTCGGGCGGAATCAACCCCGAGACGCAGTTGAAGAGCGTGGTCTTCCCCGCCCCATTGGGGCCGATCAGGCCCGTGATGGTGCCCGCGCGCACGCGCAGGTCGGCGCCGGTCAAGGCCTGGACGCCAAAGAAGGCGCGGCGGAGGCCGCTGATCTCGAGAAGCGCCGGCACGCTACTACTTGAGCGTGGCCGAGTGGAAGAGCAGCCACTGGTCGGCCCGGGGCGTCCAGACCAGGCGGTCACGCGTGGCGTAGATGTCGACCTGCTGCATCAGGAACACCCAGCTCGCGTCCTCGACCATGGCGCGGGCGAGGTCCGCATAGATCTTGCGGCGGCGCGCGGGGTCGGTGGTGGCGCGGCCCTGATCGAAGAGCTCGTCCACCCGCTCGTTCTTGTAGTAGAGCCCGCGGCCCTTGGAGGAGACCAGGTTGTAGAGCTCGTCGGCATCCTGCATGGGCCCGCCGAGGCCGAGGAGATAGGCGTCCGGCATCTGCTTGCCGAGGTACTTCTTGAAATAGGCGCCCCACTCCGCCACCTGCACCTTCGGACGGAAGCCGGCCTTCTGCCACTGCCCGCCCAGCGCCTCGGCGATCTCCTTGTCACCCTGATAGCGGCCGGTGGGCGCGTCCAGCGTCACGTCCACGCCGTCCGGATAGCCCGCCTCGGCGAGCAGGCGCCGGGCCCGCGCGGGATCGGACGCGTAGCCCTTCACCGAGGGGTCGAAGCCGAAGACGTTGGGGGTGAAGGGGCCTTCCAGCCGCCGACCGTTGCCGTCCATCACGTTCTTGATGATGGCGTCCACATCGGTGGCGTAGTTGAGGGCCTGGCGCACGCGGACATCGGACAGCGGCTTCTTGAAGGCGTTGAGCCCGAGGTAGATCTGCCAGGTGCTGGGAACGCGCTGCACGCGCACCCCCGCCACCTTGTCGAGCTCGGCCGCGATGTTGGGCGGCACCGTGGTGATGAGATCCATCTCGCCGTTGCGCAAGGCGGCGGCGCGGGTGAAAGGCTCCGGGATGGGCTTGAAGACGATCTTCTTGATCCGCGGCTGCCCCCGCCAATGCTTGTCGAAGGCCTCCACGATCATGTGATCGTCCTTCACCAGCTCGACGAAGCGGAAGGGGCCGGTGCCGACGGGCCGGAGGGCCAGGCCCTGATTGCCCTTCTCGGTGGTGTACTTCGGGGGCACCATCGGGAAGTCGATCAGCCGCGCGAGAAACGGCGCGTACGGCGCGCGGAGGACCAGGTTCACGGTGAGGTCGTCCACCACGTCCGCCCGCTCGACCTCGGAGACGGTGGCGCGGTTGGGCGACTTCTGCTCCGGATTCAGCACGCGCTGGAACGTGAAGCGCACCGCCTCGGCGTTGAACGGCTCGCCATTGTGGAACGTGACCCCGCGGCGGAGCTTGAGCTGCCAGGTGCGGTCGTCAAGCGCCCGCCACGACTCCGCCAGCTCCCCCGCGATCTTGCCGTCGGCGTCCCGTCCGACCAGCGAGTCGAACAGGCTCACGCCCACCTGCGAGCGGAGCGAGGAGAGATTCATCGTCGGGTCGAGGTTCTCGGGTGTCCAGGGAATAGCCACACGCAGCTCGCCCTGGGCCCACGCCGGCGAGGCGACGAGCAGCGCCACGAGCAGCGCGGCGGGGCGGGCCACGAACCGCCTCATGCGCGGAAGCTCCGCGCGGCGTCGAGCACCGCCTGAAGATGCGCGTCGGGCACGTCGAGGGGGAGCACACATCCGGTGGTGAGTACGTGGCCGCGCCCGCCCGTCTGGGCGAGCGCGTCGGTCGCCTCCGCACGCACCGACTCCACGGGTCCCTTTCGGAGGGTCCCCGCCTCGCCCAGTCCCGCCGCCACGGCGCCGCGGCGCTTGCCCTCGGCGAGCGCGGGACCGGTGAGACGATCGTGCCAGTTGAGGATGGCGGCGGGCAGGTCCGCGCAGGCGTCGAAGTAGATGTCCCTGCCGTGGAGGTGCAGCATGGTGAGCCCGCCGCCCGCCGTGAGTTGCTCGAGAATGCGCCGCATGTAGGGCAGCTCGTAACGTTGGAAGACGGGCTCGGAGAGGGCGTCCCGGCTCGCGTGCTGAGTCGCGAAGAAGAAGCCGTCCGCGCCCGCCGCGCGCGCGGCCGCCGCGTACCGCGTCACGGTGGTCGCGATCGTCTCGAGCGCCGCTTCCACCGCGGCCGGCGCGGCGGCGAGGTCGGCATCGAGGCGATCACCCGCGAGCTTCCGCGCGATCGTGAGCGGCGAGAAGATCGTGTGAAGCGCCGGCGCGTCGTCGGCGCGTCCCTTCACGATCAGCCGTAGGGCTTCCAGCTCGCGGCCGAGCGCGCCCGCGCCGGGATCCAGGAGCGTGAGCCGCGCCCAGTCGGCCGTGGTCTTCACCGCGTGCTCGGTGCAGCTCTTGGCGCCGTTGGGCGAGCCCTGATAGGCGACCCGGCAGCCCCAGTCCTCCACGCAGTAGACGCCGCTCGACATGATCTTGATGAGATCGAGGTCCCAGCGGCGGTGAAACGCCAGCATCGCATCGGCGAGACCCTTCGCCGTGTGGTCGACGTCGGGGACGTGACGCCAGAAGGCCACGGGCACGCGGTCCACGGGCTGGCCCGCGATCGCGGCGGCAATACGCGCGCGCTTGGTCATGGTGAGCATGCCGGGGAGTGTACTACGCCGCTTCGCGGCATGAGCCCCTTGACACCGCAGCGGCGAGGGCGCCAGATGCATTCACCATGGAGACGCCGCCGGACTCGATGGCTGCGTCACCGGCTCCGCGCTAGTTGCGCATGTGTCGCGACTCCGGACCCGGTGACGCCGGCACGGCCACAGGCCGAACCCGACGCTAGCCGGGTCGCGCGACGGTATGTCGCGCACGAACCAAAGGGGGGCCGGCGGGAGCACGTCTCCCGCCCCCCCGAGCGTCGTCTCCCCACCCTTCAGAAGAGCGCCGCGATCCGCATGGCGATGGCGCGCACCGCCTCGGGATCCCGCACGAGATCCCAGTGGGATTTGCCGGGCAACGCCAGCTCGTGCGTCCCGTAACGCGCCACGAGCCGACGGCCGCGCTCTTCCGCATACTCGTCGCCGTACACCACCAGGGTCGGACACGGGAGCTCCGGCACCGAGACGCCCCGCTTGCGCTCGGCTCGCGCGAGCGCCGACTCCGGCCGCGCGCGGACTCCCTCCGGAAAGGCCCCGTACTCGGCTTCGGGATCGAAGACCCCGGGCGCCGGCCACAGGTCTCGGTGCACGCCCTGCACTTCCGCGGGCGCGCTCGCCTCGAGCAGCACCAGCCCGTCCGCGCAGTCGGCGGCCATCATCGCGGCGAGGCCGCCCATGCTCCAGGCCACCACGACGAGGGGCCGGTCGAGGCGCGCGGCGGCGTGGGCGACCGCCTCGGCGTACTGCGCCATCGTCGCGTGCGCAGGGTCGAGGCCCTCGTGCAGATCGACCGTCTCGAGGCGCTGCCCCGAGGGAAAGGAGGCGGGCCAGCTGTCGAACACCCACGGCCCGCTGCCCGCGCCGTGGACGAGGAGGAGCGAGCGGGCGCCCGCGCGCGCAGGACTCACGCGACCACGGAGGGATCCAGCCGCATCACCACGTACCCGGCCACCGCCCCCGCGCCAAAGCCCGGGGCAAAGATGCGCATGGGCCGGTTGATGACACCTTCCTGCACCGCGTCGTGAATGGCGATGGGAATGCTCGCCGACGAGGTGTTGCCCACCGAGCGGATGTTGAAGTACAGGCGGTCCGCGCCGACCCCTGCGCCCTTCGCGAGATGGATCACCATGGTCTTGTTGGCCTGATGCGGCACGATGAGATCCACCGCCTCCAGCAGCGACCCCGCGCCGCCTTCGGTATTGGGAAGCTCGCGCATCTCGTCGATCATCTGGCTCAAGTACCGCTTCGCGAGCGCGCGCACCTGGGGGCCGAACACGGTGATGTTGTTGTCGAACTCGGGATTGGGCCAGATGATCGAATCCACCTCCGACACCGGCCCGGACGCATAGGTCTGGTAGACCTCGATGTCCGACGGCGCGCCCGGCGGCGCCGGCGCCAGGATCATCGCCGCCGCGCCATCGGCAAAGATCATGCGTGACGTTCGCACGGTTCCGATCTTGTCGGAGAATTTCTCACCGCACACGACGAGCACCGGCCGCTCCGTCTCCTGGAGCAGGCGCACCGCCTCGGAAAGGCCGTACGGCAGCCCCGCGCAGGCCGCCACCATGTCGAGCGAGGCCCGGGTCTGGAAGATGCCGAGCTGGCTCGACAGCCAGGTCGCCAGCGAGGGCATCATCTTCACGCTCGTGCACGAGCAGAAGAGCACCGCGCCAATCTCCTCCGGCCGGCGCCCGGACTTCTCGAGGGCCCGGCGGGCGGCGAGGAGCGCAATGTGGTCGAGGTCCAGCTCGGTGTAGAGCCGCTGGGTGATGCCGGTCTTGCGCTCGATCTCCTCCGCGCTCATCGGCGACCAGCAGTAGGCCGCGTTGCGGATCAAGTCTTCGTTGGTGCACGCGCGCTCCCCCTTGTAGACGGCCAGCGCCTCCAGGCGCGGGAGGACGCTGAAGCGCTTCGCCACCGTCACCGGCGGATAGGGCGACTGCGGGGGGCGGGACTCGCTGGGAGCGGGCCGGCGCGGGCGGCCGCGGCGGCCGGTCTTGACCCGCCGGATGAAGTCGAGCACGTCGTCGTTGCGGGGATGGAACACCACCACGTAGTCGTCGTCGTGGAGCTGGCCGACCTCGGTGAGGCGCGTGCGCGCGCGGTCCCATCGGTACTGGTTGTGGAGCACCATCGCCTGCCGCATCACCGCCTCGAGCTCCGGCACCGTGTGCGCGTACTCGATGATGTCGTTGTAGCCATAGCCGGGGAAGTCGGGATTGTACGCGAGCAGGTGATAGGTGAGGCTTTTGGGGCTCCCCAGGAGCTCGGCCACCGTGGGCTTGATGGCGGGAAGCTCCGCGCCCGCGCCCTTCTTGTGGCGGAATACATCGAGGAGGATGCGGAAGATCTTGTTCTCGGTACCCTCGTCCCACGACGGCCCGAGCCCACGGTAGCCGGCCTCGATCGCCGCGGTGAGCTCGGCCCCGTCCCACGGCTTGAAGACGGGGAGGAACACGTCATCGCGCTGCCGGGCCACGTCGCGCCAGCGTGTGGGACGCTTCTCGTACATCGTCATCGCATAGCGATTCACCCAGAAGAGGTTCAGGGCGAGGTCGCGCAAGAGCTCATAGCGCCCGCCGTAGGTCCGGGCCTCGATGCGCGCGACCATGTCCGTCTCGCTGGGGGCCTTTTCCTCGAAGTCGCGCTTGATGACGGCCGCGAACTGCTCGAGCGTCTCGAACACCGAAAAGTCGAGCTCGGGGAAGAAGCTCTCGGGGAAGACGATCCGGCCGTAGCGGTTGACGACGAATGGCTTCATGCCTGGCCTCCCGGCGCGTCTGGCGGAACCCTACCGCCGGCTCCAGGGGCTGTCAACGCCGCTCCCCAACCAGGAAAACGCTTGCCACGTCGACCGCATGGGTGCGAGTATCGCCGCGGGGTGCCCTGGGCACCCCCGTTGCTTGTTTGCGCCGGGCGACCGGCGCTGAATGCCTGGATGGTGGGAGAGTCAGAGAGCGAGTGAAGTCGGACATTTCTGCACCGGTCATCGCTGAGCGAAAGATCCCCGGGCGACATGCCCTCGGAGCCGTCCTGGGGACGCTGTTCCTCCTGGTGGGCCTCTCGGTCGGTGGCTGCGGCTCGGTGTCGGGGGGCCTCCATGCCGGCACGGAAGCCCTTTTGACCGCGACCGTCGTGGCCCCCGAGTCCAAGGCCGCCCCCGACCCGGCCGTCGGCGGGCCCCCGGTTGAAGCCGCGCCGGCGAATCCCGAGTCCCTCGTGGGGGGCGGCGCCACGCCACCGCGGGACGAGGTCGTGATGGCGACGGCCGAGCCCATCGTCGGCGCCCCGGCCGCCACCGAGCGCGAGTCCGAGCTGCTGCCGATGGCCTCGATCACCGACACGTCGATGACGCCCTACCTGATGGCGCTCGTCGAGACGATGACGGTTGCCCAGACCGGTCGCGAGAGTGGCCCGCCGCTGGAGCCGCCGCTCGAGGAGTACGACCCCTGGGAAAAGTTCAACGAGAAGATGTTCACGTTCAACTACAAAGTCGACAAGTACGTGCTCAAGCCCATCGCGCAGGGCTACAACTTCATCGTCCCGGATGAAGTCCAGCGCATGATCGACCGCGGCTTTCAGAACGTCACCTTCGTGCCGCGATTCGTGAACAACCTCCTCCAGGGCAAGTGGGCGGGCGCCGGCCGCGAAGTTGCGCGCTTCCTGATCAACTCCACGATCGGGATCGGCGGGCTCTGGGACATGGCCAAGCAGGAATGGGGCATCGAGCCGAGCAAGGAGGACTTCGGCCAGACGCTCGGACTCTGGGGGGTGGGGCCGGGACCCTACCTAGTCGTACCGTTCCTACCGCCCATGACCGTCCGCGACGGCATCGGCATCGGCGTGGACAGCGCCATGGATCCGCTGGGCTACATCGTAGGATTCATCCCGACGCGGTTGATCCTCAAGGTCGTCAACATCATCAATGATCGGTCGCTCAGCCTCGAAGCGTTCGAGGGCGTCGAGGAGACCACGGTGGATCTCTACACCGCGGTGCGCAATGCCTATCTCCAGCGACGGGAGCGGCAGATCAAGGAGTAGGCTGGGGCTCCAGCAGCCCCAGCAGGCCGCACGTGTCGAGCTTCCCCAGCCCCGCCTCGCTCGCCCGCTCGTAGAGTTGCCACGCCGCCCGTCCCACCGAGCTATCGCCCTTGGTCTCTGCCATGAGGTCGAGGCCGAGGCCGAGGTCCTTGCGGGCCAGGTCCACGAAGAAGCCGGGGCGGTAGTCGTGCTTCACCAGCGCCGCGAGCTTCCGCTCGAGGATGAAGCTGGCGCCGGAGCTCTTGCCGACCACGTCGCCCACGGTCTGGCGGGAGACGCCGAGACGGTCGGCCAGGGCCATGGCCTCGCACAGCGCCGCTTGATTGGTGAGGGCGACGTAGTTATTGAGGAGCTTGAGGATGTTCCCCTTCCCCACCTCGCCCAGGAAGAAGAGGCTCTTGCCGATGGCGCGGAAGATCGGCTCGAATGCCTTCACATCGGATTCGGGCGCCCCGATCATCACCGCGAGCGTCCCCGACTCGGCGCCGCTCACGCTGCCGCTCACCGGCGCGTCGACCAGCCGCACACCCTGCTGGGCCGCCCGGGCAGCCAGGGCCCGTGTGCTGGCGGGCCCGACCGTCGAGAGATCGAAGATGAAATCGCCCGCCTGGGCGCCGGTCATCAAGCCGGCCGCGCCGCCGGCCCCGAACAGCGCCGCTTCGACCGCCTTCGCATCAGGCAGGCTCATGAGGGTCACCCGTACCGATGACGCCAGGGCCTGGAGGCCGGCGGCCCGCGCGGCGCCCGCTTTCTCGAGCGGAGCCGTCGCGGCGGGATTCAGATCGAACACGGTCAGCGCGTGACCGGCCTTGAGGATGTTCGCCGCCTTGGGGCGGCCCATGTTTCCAGTCCCGACGAAGCCGACATGCATGGGCAGGGTCTCCGGGTTGAGGTGAGGTAGCCGGGGTCAGCTGAGCCGCCGCCGATCGAGTCGGTCGAGCGCGCGGGTGGCCGCCCGGCCCTTCCGGGGAGCGCGCCGCGGATTGCCCTTCCGAGGGCGCGGAGGCGGATCGGGCTCCTCGTCCTTCAGAGAGGAATCGTCCAGAGAGGAATCGTCGCCCTCGGCGGCCCCGACCACCTGCTTACCCGGGCGCTCGAGCCGGGCGAGGAACTGATCCGTGGTGACCGCCACGGCGCCGGCGCGCTCGGCCGCGCGGCGCACTTCTCGGTCGTTCGAGACCACCGCGCCCCCGCGGGTCGCCAGGCGGGCGAGCACGCGGTCGGCGCTTTCACGCGCGCTGGAAAAGACCACGCGGACGCCACCGCGACCCGTGCCGGCGCCGCCGCTCCCCGCGCCGTCGAAGACGACGGTGAATGTTTCGCCGGACTCGCGCACGGCCCGCGCGAGGAGACGACACAGCGCGTCGCGGCCGGCTTCGATGCTCCGCGCCTCGTGCGAGGCGAGCGCGGGGTCGCGGCGGATGACGTTGTAGCCGTCCACCATCCAATGCATGGCGCGGCCATTGTACGCGTCCACCGAGTCATCCACACCCCGCGGCCACGGAAGCCTCTACACGGTCATCACTCGCGGCGTTGTCCACCGCTATCCACATTGTCCACAGCCCGCTGGGTTGAGAAGATGGTCACAAGCACTAAATAAAGGTTGACTCGTTCCCGCGCACCACAATATCTTGGGCTTCGTTCCCCTGAGTCCGTAATCTCCCGGTAACGTTCAGCAGCGCCCGTTCGCGACCGCCGTGAGGAGGGCAGCATGAAGATCTCCCGCCGCTACACCAAGGAAGGCCACACCCCATACACCGGGATCGAGTTCGATCTCCGCACATCGGAGATCAAGAACCCGGATGGGTCCACGGTCTTTCGCCAGGAGGGCATCGCCGTGCCCTCGGGCTGGTCGGCGGTGGCGACGGACATCCTCGCCCAGAAGTATTTCCGCAAGGCGGGCGTGCCCCAGACCGGCGCGAATGGCCGGCCCGTGCTCGACCGCGACGGACGGCCGGTGCTCGGCGGTGAACGGGATGCACGTGAAGTCTTCCACCGCCTCGCCGGCGCGTGGACGCACTGGGGTCGCACGCATCACTACTTCGACACCGAGATCGACGCGAAGGCGTTCTATGACGAGATCTGCCACATGCTCGCCGCGCAGATCGCGGCGCCGAACTCGCCCCAGTGGTTCAACACGGGACTCCACTGGGCGTACGGCCTCACCGGGCCGGCCCAGGGACACTACTACGTCGAGCCCGACACCAGCGCGCTGACCCGCGCCACGTCGGCGTACGAGCGGCCGCAGCCGAGCGCCTGCTTCATCCAGTCCGTGAGCGATGACCTCGTCAACGACGGCGGCATCATGGACCTCTGGACGCGCGAGGCGCGCATCTTCAAGTACGGGTCGGGCACGGGCTCGAACTTCTCGAGCCTGCGCGGGGAGAACGAGCCGCTGTCCGGCGGCGGCAAGTCCTCGGGCCTGATGTCCTTCCTGAAGATCGGCGACCGCGCGGCGGGCGCCATCAAGTCCGGCGGCACCACGCGCCGGGCCGCCAAGATGGTGTGCCTCGACCTCGACCATCCGGACGTGCTCGACTTCATCCGCTGGAAGGTCGTGGAGGAGCAAAAAGTCGCGGCGCTCGTGGCCGGCTCGCGCCTGGGCAAGCGGCGCCTGCAGGCGGTGATGGCGGCCTGCCGGCCCGACGCGCACCAGCCCGACCGGGTCGACGCCGATCCCAAGCGGAACGCCGCGCTCCGTGCCGCCCTGCGCGAGGCGCGCGCGGCCATGGTGCCCGAGGCCTACATCCAGCGGGCGCTCCAGCTCGCGTCCCAGGGCGTGACCGAGCTGGTTTTCCCCGAGTACGACACTGACTGGGACTCCGAGGCCTATCTCACCGTCGCGGGCCAGAACTCCAACAACAGCATCCGCGTGCCCAATGGCTTCTTCGACGTGCTGGAAGCCGGGGGGGAGTGGGAGCTGCGCCGGCGCACCGACGGGAAGATCTCGACGCGGATACCCGCGGCGAGCCTGTGGGACGAGATCGCGTACGCGGCGTGGGCCTGCGCGGATCCAGGGGTGCAGTACGACACCACCATCAACGAATGGCACACCTGCTCCGACGACGGCCGGATCAACGCGTCGAATCCGTGCTCCGAGTACATGTTCCTGGACGACACCGCGTGCAACCTGGCCTCGATCAACGTGGTCAAGTTCCTGCGGTCCGACGGCAGCTTCGACGTCGAGGGGTTCCGCCACGCCTGCCGGCTCTGGACGCTCGTGCTCGAGATCAGCGTGCTGATGGGCGCCTATCCCAGCCCGGCCATCGCCCAGAAGAGCTGGGACTACCGGACCCTCGGACTCGGCTACGCGAACATGGGCACGGTGCTGATGCGGCAGGGCATCCCCTACGATTCGCCGGAGGCGGTGGCAATCTGCGGGGCGATCACCGCCATCATGCACGGCGAGGCCTATGCGACCTCCGCGGAGATGGCCCGCGACCTCGGGCCGTTCCCCGGCTACATGCGGAACCGGGAGCCGATGCTGCGCGTCATCCGCAATCATCGTCGCGCGGCCTACAACGCCGCGCCCTCGGTGTACGAGGGACTGACGATCAAGCCGCTCGGCGTGGATCCCTCCCACTGCCCGAACGCGCTGGTCCAGGCCGCGCGCGAGACCTGGGATCGCGCGCTGACTCTCGGCGAGGCCCACGGGTTTCGCAACGCGCAGGTCACCGTGCTCGCCCCCACCGGAACCATCGGGCTCGTGATGGATTGCGACACGACGGGCATCGAGCCGGACTTCGCTCTCGTGAAGTTCAAGAAGCTCGCGGGCGGCGGCTACTTCAAGATCATCAACCAGAGCATTCCGATTGCGCTGCGCGCGCTGGGCTACACCCCCGATCAGATCGACGACGTCGTCGCCTACTGCGTGGGCCGGAAGACGCTGCGAGGGGCCCCCTTCGTCAATCCCGAGACGCTGCAGGCCAAGGGCTTCGATCAGGCGGGGCTGACGCGGATCGAGGCCGCGCTCGAGGGCGCGTTCGACCTGACCTTCGCCTTCAACCCGTGGACGCTCGGCGACGGCTACGTGCAGCGGCATCTCGGCCTCAACGAGGCGCAGCTCGCCGAGTGGAACGGCAATCTCCTCCGCGCCCTCGGCTTCACTGCGGCGCAGATCGAGGCGGCCAGCGACTACGTGTGCGGCACCATGACCGTCGAGGGCGCGCCTCATCTCAAGGACGAGCACCTGCCCGTGTTCGACTGCGCCAACCGCTGCGGCAAGAAGGGGAAGCGCTTCATCGCGGTGGACGCCCACATCCGGATGATGGCGGCGGCCCAGCCCTTCCTCTCCGGCGCCATCAGCAAGACCATCAACATGCCGTCCGACGCGACCATCGAGGACGTCAAGCAGGCCTACTACACCTCGTGGCGGAGCATGCTGAAGGCGGTGGCCCTCTACCGCGACGGCTCCAAGCTGTCGCAGCCGCTCAATGCCACCACCGACGAGGACGAGGCGGCAGCGGCCGGTGTCGAGGCGGTGGCCGAGAAGATGACCGAGCGCGTCGTGACCAAGTATCTCCGCGAGCGGCACCGGCTCCCCGACCGCCGCGCCGGCTACACCCAGAAGGCGGTGGTGGGCGGCCACAAGGTGTACCTCCGCACCGGCAATTACGAGGACGGCTCGCTCGGCGAAATCTTCCTCGACATGCACAAGGAAGGCGCGGCCTTCCGCAGCCTGATGAACTGCTTCGCCATCGCGATCTCGCTCGGCCTCCAGCACGGCGTCCCGCTGGAGGAGTTCGTGGACGCCTTCGTGTTCACGCGCTTCGAGCCGAACGGCATGGTGATGGGCAATGACCGGATCAAGATGGCGACGTCCGTGATCGACTATGTCTTCCGCGAGCTCGCCATCTCCTACCTCGGGCGCACCGATCTCTCCCACGTGCCGGACGAGGACCTGCGCAGCGACACCCTCGGCAACAAGATCGGCCAGGGCCCGATCGCGATGGTGCCTCCGGCGCCCGCGCCCTCGGCTCTCGCCGGCACGCTGCCGGACCCGGCCAGCCTGGCGCGCGCGGCGGCGCCCGTGTCCGGCGGAAGCGGCGCGGCGGCCGCCGAGCTCAAGGTGCTGTCCGCCTCCGACATGGCCAGGCTCAAGGGCTACGAGGGCGATCCTTGCGGCGACTGCGGTCAGTTCACGATGGTCCGCAACGGGACATGCCTCAAGTGCATCACCTGCGGCACCACCACCGGCTGCTCCTGATCGACGCCCCTCCGCGCTAGCCAGAGAGGCCGGGCTCCTCTATCATCGGAGCCCGGCCTCTTCCGTCATGTCCCCCGACGAGCTCGCCCCTACCCGCTGGCCCGAAGCGCGGGGGCCGCGCGGCATGGTGGCCGCGCCGCATCTCCTCGCCTCCCAGTCCGGCGTCGCTGCGCTGCGCGCCGGCGGCAATGCCCTGGACGCCGCCATCGCGGCCGCCGCCACCGTTGCGGTGGTGTATCCGCACATGAACGGGATCGGCGGCGACAACTTCTGGCTGATCTGGGACGCGAAGGCCGGGCGGCTGCTGGCGCTCGGTGGGGCCGGCCGCTCGGCGGCCGCGGCCAGCATCGACTGGTACGCCGCGCGCGGGGTCCGCGACGCCATTCCCGCGCGCGGCGGACTGGCCGCCCTCACCGTGCCCGGCGCGGTGGATGGCTGGTGGCAGGCGCACCGCTATAGCGCGACCGCCATGGGCTCGCCGCTCGGCTGGGACGATCTCCTCGCCGACGCCATCGCCTACGCCGCGGGCGGCTTCTCCGCCTCGGCGGGCCAGCGGCGGCCTCCCCCCCGCGAGCCGGACCTGTTCGGCCCCAGCGCCAGCGCCGAGATCCGGCGCGATCTCTGGCCGCTCTATCATCCCGAAGCGCTGGCGCGGGGGCCGCTTGTGCAGAGGAATCTCGCGCGCTCGCTGGAGATGATTCGCGACGGCGGGCCCGAGGGCTTCTACCGAGGCGAGCTGGCGCGTAGCCTGGCCGCCGCCGCCGCCGCCGCGGGCAGCCCGCTGAGCGCGGAGGACCTGGCCGCGCATCGGTCCGAGTGGGTAGAGCCGCTCATGCTGCCCTTCGGCGGTGGCATGGCGGCGAGCTTCCCGCCGCCGACCCAGGGCATGTCGGCCCTCGCCCTCCTGGGTCTCGCGGAGGGCTTCGACCTCGCCGGGCTCGAGGAAGCCGACTACATCCACGTCCTGGTGGAAGCGATCAAGCTCGCCTTCGCCGATCGTGACCGGCACCTGACGGACCCGGCCGCGATGGCGGCGGCGCCGGCGGAGCTGCTCGCGCCCGAGCGCCTCGCGCGGCTTCGCGGCCGGATCTCGCGCCGGCGCGCGATGGCGCCGGAGGCCGCCGCCGCCGCGGGCGGGGACACCATCGCGATCGTCACCGCGGATGGCGCCGGCAACGCGGTATCCGTGATCCAGTCGCTCTACTACACGTTCGGCTCCGGTCTGCTGGCCGGGGACACCGGCATCGTCCTGCAGAATCGCGGCGCGTTCTTCTCCCTCGATCCGCGGCACGTGAACGCGCTGGCGCCGCGCAAGCACACCATGCACACGCTGATCCCCTCGATGTATCTCGAGGGCGGCCGCCCCCGCATGGTCTACGGCACGATGGGCGGCGAGGGCCAGCCGCAGACTCAGGCGGCGCTGCTCACCCGCCGGCTCCGCCGTGGCCATGGCACCCAGGCCTGCGTCGAGGCGCCGCGCTGGCTCTATGGGCGCACATGGGGGGTGGCGACGCGCGCGCTCAGCCTCGAGGGCCGCTACCCCGTGTCCCTCGCCCGGGACCTCTCGGAGCGGGGCCATGACGTGAAGCGGGGTGAGGAGTGGGACGACCTCTTCGGCCATGCCCACGCCATCTGGCTGGACAAGGCCGAAGGCGGCCTCTGCGGCGGCTCCGACCCCCGAGCGGACGGCGGCGCGCTGGGCTATTAGCGGCGACGCGCGCCCCCAGCGTGGGCACGTTTCACTACCATCTCGCGCTGACCTACGAGGGCATGGGGCGGCGGGACGACGCGCGGGTCAGCGCGCTCCGCGCGACCCGCCTGGACCAGAAGCTCGCGGCTGACGCCGATGTGCAGGGGCTGCTGAAGCGCATGGGCGGCTGATCGGCCGCTTACGCGTTGCCGCCCGCCAGTGCCTTGTAGAGCTCCAGCCCCACCGCGGAGACGTCCGAGCGGCTCTCGATGGGGAGTCCCGCGTTGGTCCACGCCCCGAGCCCGCCCCTGAGCACCAGCACGGTCTTGAAGCCGAGCTTGCGCAGCGCCTTGGCGACCTTGGAGCTCGTCTGCTCGTCGGGCGACGTGCAGTAGGCGACGACCGGCCGCTGGAGATCGAGCTCGAGCCCGCTCACCCCGCTCGCGAGCTCTTCAGGTGCGAGGCGAATGGAGCCGGGGATCTTGAGCGGCAGCGTGTCGTACGCTGCGGCCGTCCGCACGTCGAGGATCTGGGGCTGCTTGCCATCCTCCAGGAACTTGATGACGTCCGACGGCGAGACCCGGTACCGGTTCTTCTGCCAGCGTCGCAAAAACTGGACTCCCCACCCGGCCCCGCTCAGGAAGGTCACGCCGATTGCCACCCAGAACCAAGGGAAGGGCCGGGGCGGCGGGTTCCTCACCAGCTCGCGCGCCTCCACGAGCTGACGCTTGACGTCGGGAAGGTTGGGCACGAGCTGATTCGCGCGTTCCATCTCGCGGACGGCGCCCGAGTAGTCCTCGGTGAAGAAGCCGCGGAGCGCCGCGTACCAGGCCTCGTTGAACTTGCTCGTGCCCGAGAGCTGCACCGGGGTCCCCTTCACGAACTCGCGGACGGCGTCGGCCGGAATGACGAAGTTGAAGCCCTGGACGATGGAGCCCTCGGCGCCCGGCGCCAGCGAGACGAACGTCAGCACGCCCACCACCTGGCCCCGCTGAGTCACCGCCGGCCCGCCGGAGTTGCCCCAGGCCGCCGGGGCGTCCGTCTGGATCACCGGCTGATTCGAGACGTCCTCCTTGAGCCCGGACACCGCGCCGTTGGTGACGGAGGCCTCCATGGAGGCCGACTTGTTGAGGAGCTCGTGAGAGAGCACGACCCCCGGGAAGCCCAGGATGTGCAGCGGGTCGCCGATCTGCACGTTGCGGCTATCGACGAGAGGAAGGACCGGGAAGACCTCGCCGGGGACCTTGAGGAGCGCCAGGTCGCGGCCGGACATGGTGCCGGGCTCGGCGCTCACGGGGGGACTGTACTTCACGACCTCGGACTTGAGCCGCGCACCGTTGGATACCAGGACGGTGACCTGTGGCGTCAGCTTCACCTTCGTCGTGGGCAGCACTGCGTCGAGGACCTTCCGCTTGATCGCGTCCTCGACCTCCGGCCGCTCCCCCGGGTTCACGCCCTTCTGCGCCAGAGCCTTCGGGAGGCAGGCGGTGGACACCGCCCGCTGCGCTTGCTGGTTGATCAGCCAGCGCGGGGGCGAATACGCCGGCTGGATGACGTGCCCGTTGGTGATGATCCATCCGCGCCCGTCGACGAACCAGCCGGTGCCCGTTTCGCGGAACACCGGCGGCGTCACGGTCTGAGTGCCGCCGCCGCAGTCGAGCGTGACCTCCGCATTCACTTCCGCGATCACGAGAACGACCGCCGGCTTGGCACGGAGGAAGACTTCCTGGATGGTGAGGCCCCGTTCGGCAGCGAGTGGCGAGGAAATCCCGTGGAAAAGGCCCAGGAGGCTTGTCACCACCAGGGTAATCAGGCGTACCATAGGGGCCACGACAGTTCATCTTATACCACTCCTCAGGACCGAGGGCCACGCATGAGCCGTCAGATCGGCGACGTCCCGTCCAAGACCTTCAAGCCCGGCGAGTTCATCTTCCGCGAGGGAGACGACGCCAAGGGCGAGGCCTTCATGGTCCACGAGGGCAAGGTCGAGATCCGGCGGCAGTTCGGGGGTCAAGACCGCGTGCTGCGCGTGCTCGGCAAGGGCGATCTGCTGGGCGACCTCGCGCTGTTCCGCAACGCGCCGCGCTCGGCCGACGCGGTCGCCGTCGACGCCGTCACCCTTCTCCTGATCCCGTCCAACCGGCTCGAGCACCTCGTGCGCTCGAATCCCGCCCTCGCCCTCGCGCTGATCAAGCAGCTCGCCGCCCGGATGCTCGAGGCCGAGGATCGAGCGCGCACCGCCGAGGACCGCGCGAAGCAGCCGCCGAAGGAGTGAAGCCCGACGCGGCATCCGCGGCCGCGCGTGGCCGCCGGCACTAGAGGCGGAACGACTCCGCGGCGAGACCCGCGATGTGCCGGCCGATGGCGAGCGACGCAGTGGCCGCCGGCGAGGGCGCATTCAACACGTGGATGGCGCCCTCGGTCTGACTGATCTTGAAGTCGTCCACCAGCGAGCCGTCCGGGCTCACCGCCTGCGCGCGCACCCCCGCGCCGCCGGGCGCGATGTCGGTGGCCTGGATCGCGGGCACGAGCCGCTGGAGGGAGGCCACGAAGGCGGCCTTGCTCATCGAGCGGTAGACCTCGTAGGCGCCCATCTTCCAGTAGCGCCGGCCCATGTGCCAGAAACCGCGATACGTGAACGTGCGCAGGGCTTCCCCGATCCGCACCGTGCGCATCGTGTAGCCCTCGCGCGCGAGCGCGAGCACCGCATTCGGGCCGGCCTCGACGTCGCCGTGGATGGTGCGGGTGAAGTGGACCCCGAGGAACGGGAACCGCGGGTCCGGGACGGGGTAGATGAGCCCGCGCACGAGCGAGCGGCGCTCCGGCCGGAGCATGTAGTACTCGCCGCGAAAGGGAATGATCTGCACCTCCGGGCGGATGCCCATGAGCGCGGCCACACGGTCGGAATGAAGTCCCGCACAGTTGATGAGATAGCTCGTGGCCACCGGGCCGGCCTCGGTCTCGAGGACGAGCGTGCCGCCATCCCGGCGGATGGCCCGGACGCCCGCCCCCGTCTTCACCTCGGCGCCCCGCTGGCCGATGAGGGCGGCCATGCGCTTGGCGACCTCGGTGTAGTCGACGATGCCGGTCGCAGGCGAGAGCATGCCCCGCACCGCGCGGACATGTGGCTCCCACTCGCGGATCTCGTCGCCGGAGACCAGCTTGAGCCCGGGGACGCCGTTGGCGGTGCCGCGCTCATGGAGCGCATCGAGGCGCGGGATCTCCTCGTCGCTCGTGGCCACGATGACCTTGCCGCAGCGCTCATAGCCGATCCCATGGGCGTCGCAGAACTGGGTCATGAGCCGCGCGCCCTCGACGCAGAGGCGCGCCTTGAACGAGCCGGGCTTGTAGTAAATCCCGGAGTGGATCACGCCCGAGTTGTGACCGGTCTGATGGGTGGCGATCTGCGGCTCTTTGTCGAGCACGACCACACGCGCCCGCGGATGCCGCTCGGTCAGGTTCACGGCAGTGGCGAGGCCGACGATGCCGGCGCCGACGATGGTGACGTCCGCGGTCTGGGGCATCCCCGCACAATAGCACGCGAGGGGGGCGGCAACCGCGGTCCGCCGGGCTGTCCGCGGTCTGACGGGAGCTGTCCCGGGGATGACGGGACGCCGCGGGGACAGGCCCGAAAACCCGCGTGTTTCCAATATCTTGGATCAACCGGCGGCCTGGCATCCCTCGTGCTCTCCCATAGGTGCGGCGGCGGCGCCGCTCGCAGGGCCGCCGACACAGAACCCGGGGAGGGTGGTCATGCAGAAGGCCCTGGCGTTGATGCTCCTGGCGATGGCGCCGATGGCCACGCCGAGTCCGACCGAGGTGGTGCAGTCGGGTATCGAGCAGGTGGTGCAGGTCGTGCAGGACTACGACGCGGGTCATCCCGATGGCGCCGAGAAGCGGCGCAGTGAGATCCGGCGGGTGGCCGGCCGTCTCTTCGACTTTCCGGAGATGGCCCGCCGGACCCTGGCCCGTCACTGGAGTGAGCGCACGCCGGGCGAGCGCGAGGAGTTCGTCTCGCTCTTCCGCGATCTCCTCGAGCGCTCGTACATCGCCAAGCTCGAGAACTACACGGGCGAGCGGATCATCTATCTCGGCGAGACGGTGGACGGCGAGTACGCCACCGTGCGCTCCAAGATCATGGGGCGCGGCACCGAGATGGCGCTCGCCTATCGCCTCCATCTCGTCAACTCGCGGTGGGCGGTCTACGACGTGCTCATCGAGGGTGTGAGCTTCGTGGGCAACTACCGGAGCCAGTTCAACCGCATCATCTCGAAGGGGTCCTACGAGGACCTCGTGCGGAAGCTGAAGACGGGTGGCCTCGAAGGGGCCACCCTGGACCGTCTCGAGCGCGCCGCCGCCGTCCGCTAGCGGCGACCCGGCCCCTCACGCTCAGTCCAGGACGAGCGTGATGGGGCAGTGGTCCGAGCCCTGGACCGCCGGCAGGATGCCGGCGGCCTTGACCCGCCCGCGAAGCTCCTCCGAGACGAAGAAGTAGTCGATGCGCCAGCCGACGTTCCGGGCGCGCGCGCCCGTTTTCATGTCCCACCAGGTGTAGTGCCCCGACTCCTGACTGAAGAGTCGGAAGGTGTCGCAGTAACCCGTCGCGATGAACTTGGCCACCCAGGCCCGTTCCTCCGGCATGAAGCCCGAGGTCTTCTCGTTCTCCTTGGGACGGGCGAGATCGATCTCGGTGTGGGCGGTATTGACGTCCCCGCAGACGATGACGCCCTTGCCCCCCTTGCGGAGCCCCTCGGTCAGCACGAGGAACTCGTCGTAGAACGTGAGCTTGTGGGCGAGCCGCTCTGGCCCCATCCCGCCGTTGGGGAAGTACACGTTCAGGAGGTGGAAGTCCCGCAGCTCGAGGTGCACGACGCGGCCCTCGACATCGAGGGCGGGCGAGCTGAAGGTGGTCCCGACGTGGACGGGCTCCTCGTGGAGGTAGGTTGCCACGCCGCTGTAGCCTTTCTTCTCGGCGAAGCTCCAGTACGAGCGGTAGCCGCCCACCGCGCGCATCTCCTCGGTGAGCTGCTCGGCCTGCACCTTCGTCTCCTGCACGCAGACCACGTCCGCCTTCTGGGACTCCAGGAAATCCACGAAGCCCTTCTTCCAGGCGGCGCGGAGCCCGTTGACGTTCCACGACACGAGGATCATCGGGGCGCGGGTTCGGCGTGGTCGCGCATCGCGGGCCAGTGTATGGCCTCGCGGCGCGGAACTCAACTCAGCGAGGGCGAGGGCTCGTCGAGCACTTCGGCGATGACCGTGCGAAGGTGGCCGAGGTCGACCGGCTTCATGAGCGTGGCGTCCACCAGGGCCTCCACGCGCAGCCCGTCGGGGATGGCCTTGCCCGACATGAGCACCACACGACAGCCGGGCGACCTCCGCTTGGCCGCGCGCGCGATCTCCCACCCGCTCGCCCCGGGCAGGAGCAGGTCGGTGAGGACCACGTCGAAGATCTCCCTCTCCACGGCGTCGAGGCCGGCCTTCCCGCTGCCCACGAGGGTCGGCTGGCAGCCGAGCTCGCTCAGGAACTCGCGCAGGATGTCGCGCAGCTCGCGCTGGTCGTCCACCACGAGGACCCGCAGGCCCGCGCGCAGCCGCAGAGCCGCGGGCGCCACTGCCCGCGGCTGACGGCTCTCCGCGCAGGGCAGGACGATGGTGAAGGTGGTGCCTCGGCCGAGCTCGCTCGCCACCGCGATGGTGCCGCCGTGGCTCGTCACGAGATCCTTCGCCGACGAGAGCCCGAGCCCGGTGTTTCCCGCCGGCTTGGTGGTGAAGAACGGCGTGAAGACGCGCGAGCGCACCTCCTCCGGTATGCCGACGCCGGTGTCGGTGACGCGGAGGACCGCCTGGCTCCCCTCGCGCGCGGTCTCCACGCTGACCTCACCCCCCTCGGGCATCGCCTCGATGGCGTTGAGGATCAGGTTGACCAGCACCTCGCGGAGCGCGCTCGATTGGCCGGAGATGGGAACCGCGACGGTGGAGAGGCGCGAGGTCACGCGCACCGAGATCCCCTGGCCCTGGGCAACGGTGACGAGGTGGGGCTGGATGAACTCCACCGCGTCGGCCACCGCGGCGTTCAAGTCGAACACGGAGCACGCGACGTCTTGCGGGGGCCGCGCGATGTCGCGCAGGCGCTTCAGCAGCTCGGCCGCGTCGAGGGCCCCCTTCTGGATGGAGACGAGTCCCTTGCGGAGCTGGCCGGCGTCCACCGCGCCCTTGTCAACCTGCCCGAGCAGGAGCTCCACGCGCCCGAGCAGCACGGACAGGATATTGTTGAAGTTGTGAACCACCCCACCCGCGACCTTGCTGATGACCTCCGACCGGACGATGTGCCGCTCGATGCGCGGATCGTCGATGATCGGCCTAGACATCGCGCTCTCCGGCGGCGCGCTCGGAGGCCAAGGGCAGGAGCACGGTGAACACCGTGCCCACGCCCGGCGCGCTCCGGAAGCCGATGCTTCCGCCGTGATCCTCGATGATCTTGTGCGTGAGGGCGAGGCCGAGGCCCGTGCCCTCCGCTTTGGTGGTGAAGAAGGGATCGAACACTTTGTCGGCCTCCGAGGCTGAGATGCCGCTGCCCGTGTCCTCGATCTCGACGCGCACACGGCGCCCCGCCGTGCCGCGCCCCACGGGCTCTCCCGGGCGGTGCCAGGCGGTGCGCACGGTGAGCCGACCCCCCGGCGCCATGGCGGCGATGGCGTTGCTGACCAGGTTGACGAACGCCTCGTAGAGACGCTCGGGATCGGCGGTGATCGACGGCACCTCGCGCGCGTACTCCCGCGTCACCACGATCCCCTTGGCCTCGAGCTCGTTGGCGTACAGCTCGAGGACCCGGTCCAGCACGCCCGGCACGGTGAGGGGAGCCGGCCGGAGTCGGATCGGCCGGGCCAGCTCGAGAAGCTGCTCCACGATGCCGTTGATCCGCTCGAGCTCGTGGGGCACGACCCGCATGAACGTCTCCCGGAAGCGGGCGTCCTCGAACTTGCGGGGGATGATCCGCGTGAAGGTGCGCAGTGACGCGAGGGGATTCTTGATCTCGTGGGCGAGCCCGGCGGCGAGGGTGCCGAGGGCGGCGAGCCGGTCGGAGCGGCGCAGCTGGCCCTCCAGCTCGCGAACATGGCTCACGTCGCGGAACACCCCGACCACGCCGAGGTCCTTCCCCTCCAGCCCACGCAGCGGGGCCGTGCTCATCTCCACCGGGACCGCGGTACCGTTCCGGCGCCGCAGGCTCAGGGACACGTGGCCCAGTCCCGCCCGGCTCGCGAGCGCCTCCATGAGGATCTCCGAGACCCCGGGGGTGTGGGCGAAGACCTCGGTGCAGTACCGGCCCACGATCTCGCCGGCGAAGAGGCCGGTGAGGAGCTCGGCGGCGGGGTTCACGGTGGCGACCCGGCCATCGAGGTCGAGGGTCACGATGCCGCTCGTGATCGAGGCCAGGATGCTGTCGGTGTAGCTCTTGAGGTCGGCGACCTCTTCGAAGCGCTCCCGGAGCGACTCGTGGGTGGCCTCGAGATCGTGGCGCTGCTGCAGGAGCTGCGCCGTCATGTGATTGAAGACCACCGCGAGCTGGCCGATCTCCCCGAACCCGGTCGCCGCGATGCGCTGGTCGAGGTCACCCCGCGCGATGGCCTCCGCGCCCGCCGCCAGCTCCCGCACCGGCCGGGAGATGGCGCGGGCGACGAGCGCGGCGGCGAGACCGCTCACGAGCAGCGTCACCACGGTCAGGCCCGCCAGCTCGATACGGGTCCGGCGGATCTGCGCCTCCATCCGCTTCTTGGAGAGCCCGACGCGCGCGGTGCCCCAGCGCTGGGCGCCGATCAGGACCGGCACCGCGAAGTCGTACACCGCGGCGCCTCGGCTCTGGCTCTCCTGGACGAGCAGGGTCTCGCTCGCGGCGGCGGCCCGATCGAGGGGCGTGGCGAACACGCTCCCCACCAGGTCGGGGCGGCGGCTGTGGGCCGCCACCTTCCCGTCGGCGTCCAGCACCACCGCGTAGACCACGTCGGTGTTCCCCCGCACGCGATCCACGTTCTGCTCGAGGGCGGTGAAGTTGTAGAGGAGCAGCGGGGTGGACGAGATCGCCGCGAGGTCGCGCACGATGACCTCGCCCCGCCGGAGCACTTCGCCGATGATGGCCACGCGCTGCCGGTACTCCACGACCGCGATCACCCCGGCCATCACCACGAGGAGGATGAGGATGGTGCCGGCGAGCAGCCGGGCGTGGAGAGAGTTGAAGCGGCGGCCCACCCGGTCGAAGAGGGCGCGCGCGCTCATCGCCGCTCCTCCAACCATATCTTCCTCAGTGGGATATAGGGATCGCCGAGCCCGTTCACCTCCACGCTGCGCACGTAGCCCTGGAAGAGCCGTTCGAACGGGTAGTGCCAGATGGGGATGATGGGTGCGTCGTTCAGGATCGTCTGCTCGGCCCGCCGGTACAGATCCATCCGTCGGGCCAGCTCCTTCTCGCCCCGCGCCTGGATCAGCAGGCCGTCCACCATCGCGTTGGAGTACCCGGTGAGGTTGCGCGGGCTCCGCGAGTAGAAGAGCCGGAAGAGGAAGTTGTCGGGGTCGGGCACGTCGGCGTACCACGCGTAGATGAACATTGGCAGCTTGCCCTCGTTCACCTCTCGCGAGAAGGTCGGCCAATCGGTCTCGTAGCGCGTTTCGGTCCGGATGCCGACGGCGCCGAGCTGCCGCGACACCGTGTCCAGCTCGCGCTCGAGCCGCTCGCTCTTCGCCCCCGACCAGAACACGATGGTCGGCAGTCCCCGCCCGTCCGGATGTCCCGCCTCGCGAAGGAGCTCGCGCGCCCGCGCGGGGGCGTAGCCGAGCGGCTTCAAGTTCGGATTGTAGCCCGGCAGTCCCAGCGGCAAGATTCCGGGCGCGGGCTGAAAGCGGCCGGTGAACACGTCGTCGAGAAGCGCGTTCCGATCGATGGCGTGGGCGATGGCGCGGCGCACCCGGACGTCGCTCATCGGCTTCATGCGGGTCTGCAGACCGTAGAAGCGGACGCTGAACGTGACGCGGCGGACGTACTGATACCGCGCGTCATTGACCTTGTTCCGGCAGACGGGGGGAACCGGGCTCTCGTCCAGCTCGCCCCGGTCGAACTCCCGGCACATCACGTCGCTGAGCTCGCCGGGAAAGATACGATAGATGACCCGGGCGAGCCGGGGCGGGCCCTCGAAGTAGTCCCGATTCGCCGACAGCACGATCTCCTTGCGGCGCTCCCACCGGACGAACTTGAACGGACCTGTCCCCACCGGATGCTGGCCGAAGGCGGCGCCCTGCTTCTCGACCATGTCGCGCGGGACGATCTTGGCGTGCCCGAGGGCCAGCACGGACACGAAGGGCGTGGACGCCTCGCGCAATATCACCCGCACCGTGTAGCGGTCGGGCGCCTGGAGCCCGCTCACCGTGGGCGCTCGCCCCTCGCGAAATTCCTGGGCGCCCTCGATGCTCGAGAAGAGATCGGCCGCGCCGCTCTGAGACTTCGGGTCCAGAATCCTGCTGAGCGAGAACACGACGTCGTCGGACGTGAGCTCGCGGCCATGGTGAAACTTGATGCCCTGGCGTAGCGTTAACGTCCACACGAGCCCGTCCCGCGAGGCCCGCCAGAAGCGGGCGAGGGCGGGGGTGATCGTCAGCGTCTGGTCGAACTGGACCAGGCCGTCGAAGATTTGCTCGGTGACGGAGCGCCCGTAGAGATCGCTGACCCGGACCGGATCGAGCGTGGCGGGATCGTTCCCGAGCGGTCTCCGGTAAACGCCGACTTCACGAGCCGCGTTCTCGGTCGGCTCCTCGGCGTGCGCGGGCGGCGCCGCGGGCCCGGCCAGCAGCACGAGGGTCATCAAGAGCAGAGAGGGGCCGAAGCCCCTCCAAGCTCGTGCGGAGGCCCGAGGGGAATGGCCGGCCGCTCCCCGACGAGGTGGCGTGAGACTAGTCCCCTCCGGCGCCGCCGTCCGCATTACCGATGGCCAGGAAGATCTGGCTGGACTCCGACGTACCCGACTCGATCACCGGCGCCACCAGCAGGAACGACGCGAGAATCGCCAGCACGGCCACGAGCTTCGTCATTGGGTTCCCTCCCATGAGGAATGAGTCGCCGGGCGAGGAGACCTCCCAATGAGATCCACTGCCCGAGGGGGAGAATAGAGCAATTCGGCCGCCATGAGCGCGGCCGTCGGCCCGAGGCGAAAAAACTCCGCGTTTCCGTGCGCCTTTCCCGACACCTTTCTCGACGCGGAGTCGCGAGTCCGCCGCCCTCCCTGCACGATCGGCGGGGCAGGTCGCGAGAGAAGAGGGGGGCTCGGAGGCAAAATCGCCAATGATGAACCGTACTTGAGGCACCTGCCCCGCTGGCAGTGCATCGGCAGAGGGAAGTGCAGTGTCAGCGGTCGGGCTCGCTCCGCTTGAGACCCCATCGGGCCATCTTGACCTTGAGGGTGTTGCGATGCATGCCGAGCAGGCGGGCGGCTTCGCTCTGATTCCAGTCGACGCGGTCCAGCACGCGGCGCGCGATCTGCTGCTCGAAGTGATCGTGGGCTTCCTCGAGATCGAGGGCGCCCGCCGCGTTGGCGCTCACGCGGGCATCGGGAATCATGAACTCCAGCGGCAGGTCGGACAGGCGGATGAGCGGGCCATCGGCGAGGGCCACGCAGCGCTCGATCACGTTCTGGAGCTCTCGCACGTTGCCGGGCCACGAATAGTCCGAGAGCGCGGCGAGCGCCTCGGGCGCGAGCCCGCTCACTGGCTTGCCGAACTGCTGCCGGTAGCGGCGAATGAAATGATCCGCGAGGACGCCGATGTCGTCGCGGCGGGCGCGCAGGGGCGGCATGCTCACCCGTACCACGTTGAGGCGGTAGAAGAGATCCTCGCGGAACGTCTGCGCCGCGACCGCCTGCCGGAGGTCGGCATTGGTGGCGGCGATGATGCGCACGTCGAGCTTCACGGTGTGGGTGCCACCGACCCGCTCCATCTCGCGCTCTTGCAGCACGCGGAGCAGCTTGGCCTGCATCTCGGGCTTGAGCGAGCCGATCTCATCGAGGAACAGGGTGCCGCCCTGGGCCAGCTCGAAACGCCCGAGCTTGCGCTGATAGGCGCCGGTGAACGCCCCCCGCTCGTGCCCGAACAGCTCCGACTCCATGAGGGTGTCGGCGATCGCCGCGGGATTGACCGCCACGAAGGGCCGCTCGCGGCGCGGGCCCTGGCGGTGGATCGCGCGGGCGAGCAGCTCCTTGCCGGTGCCGCTCTCGCCCGTGATGAGGACGGTGGCGGTGGTGCGCGCCACCTGCCCGACGAGCGCGCCCAGCTTCCGCATCTCCGGAGACTGGCCCACCATCTCGTAGGTGTCCTCGCGGCGGGCCAGCTCCGACCGGAGGAACGCCACCTCGCGCTCGAGTGCGCGCTTCTCGAGCGCGCGGCGGATGAGGGCGAGGACCTCATCCTCGTCGAACGGCTTGGTGAGATAGTCGAGGGCGCCGAGCTTCATCGCGGACACCGCGGTACGCACCGTCTTCACCGCGGTGACGAGGATCACGTCGAGCTGCTCATCCATTCCCTTGATGCGCTCGAGCACCTCGAGACCATCCATGCCGGGGAGACGAATGTCGAGGAGGACGAGGTCGACCTGACACGAGCGCACGATGTCCAGGGCCTGCTGGCCGTCGGGGACGTCGAGGACCTCGAACTCGTCCTCGAGGATCAGGCGAAAGGACTCGCGCAGACCGTGGTCGTCGTCCACGACCAGGATGGTGGGGCGGATGGGGCGAGCGGTATCGGCGGCGTCCACATGTCCTCCGGTCGACTGGGCCCGCGTCGCCGCAACTATACAGGAAAGCGGTCAGTGACGCGCCGTGAATCTCCGCGACGGCTGCCCGATGTGGATGTGGGCGCCGGTGGAGGAGCCCGGCACCGCCTGCCGCACCGCGATGAACGGAATGTTCTGGCTCTGCAGATAGCTCATCAACGCCTGCCCTTCGGCGCTGTCGGGGTGCAGGGCCACGTCCACCGCGTTGCGATGGTCGAAGCCGATGCGGTCATGCACCGCGCTCTGGCCCAGCGCGCTGACGGGCAGGCCGCGACCGAAGCGGTAACCAAAGAAGCGCTCGACCTTCGGGAGATCAGCGAGCGTGAATGCCGCCGTGCCGTTGAAGCGGATGAACACGCCGGTGGCGAGGTAACCGCCCGCGGGCAGCGCCGTCTTCGCGATCTCGGCATGGAGGGCGGCCTCGCCGAGTATCGACTCGCGGATGGTGCTCGCGTCCCTGATCGCGCGGTCGGCCTCTTCGACCTTGCGATTCGCCGCGGCGAGGGCTTCCTCGGCGATCTCGACCTCGCGCTTCGAGATGATCTGCCGCTGGTAGAGATCGCGGCGCACCTCGACCATCTCGGCGAGCGCGGCGGCATCCTGCTGATAGGCGGCGCGCATCCGCTCGAGACTCGCGATGTACTCACGGCTCGTGCGGACGATCTCGGCGGCCATGCGGTCCGCCTCGGCGGCCTGCCGCGAGAAGTTCGGGGAACGGCCGGTGGGGCTCGTCGCCGGCGCGCGACCCTGGGCGTCCGCGGGCGCGGTTTCGAGGAGGAGCGTGGCGAGCAGCATCGCCGCAAGCACGAGCGCCATCGCACTCATTGTACCCGGCTGCTCAACCCCCGCCGGATCGAGTGGCCGCCCCACCCCGTCAGTGTCAAGCGCGTGAATTGATTGAGCGCATCGTTTCCGCGGAGGATGCCGACGCGCCGACGCGAGCAGAGTCCCCCCGAATGTGAAGCCCTCGGTCGCCGCCGGTTTGCCCTCGTGGCCTGAGCGCCATAGAACCTTTAGTGGGCTCTGACACTGCGTGACGCTGTCGGAGATCCTGACAACTCGCGAGCGCGAAATGGTTGCGCACTGTCATCTCGTGATTCTTCCAGCCTCCCAGCCGCGGCCTCTCCGTGGCACACCGCTTGCCACTCTACTGGACTGACAGCTCGGTAACACCGCGCACACCATGAACAAAATCCAGTCGGCAGGAGGACTCGTGATCATGCAGGCTATCGCGCTGGCTCGTCGGTTCGTCGAGACTCGCGGGACGTTGCTGCAGGCGCTGGGCTTTGTGCTTCTCGTCGCCGCCGTCCCGCTCTTCTATATGGGCGGCCTCACGCAGGGCCGCCTCGCTCAAGAACGCGCCGATCAGGGCCGGGCCGAGATGGAGCAGAAGATCACCGCGCTCATCGTGGAGCGCAACCCGCAGGCGACCATCCGGGAGTTCGCCGGCTTTCCGCACACGCTGCTGGAGGTGAGCCAGGCCGCCGACATCGATTTCCGCATCATCCTGGCCATCGCCGACAAGGAGAGCCAGTTCAACCCCGGCGCGATCGGCAAGTCGGGCGAGATCGGGCTGATGCAGCTGATGCCCTCCACCGCCGAGCTCGTGGTGAAGCGGCTGGGCCTCGACTACACCCCGCCCGAGATGGGCAAGAACGGCACCTACGCCTCGCTGGGCTCACTGGCCGATCCCAAGTTCAACGTGCGGGTGGGCACCGCCTACCTCCGCTGGCAGATCACGCGCTACGGGTTCAACGCGACCGCCCTTCGCGCGTACAACCGCAATCCCGACAAGGCCACCGAGAACCGCCCGGGGGATCGTTACGCGGAGGAAGTGAGCTTCCGCTACCTGGCCTTCGCGCACTCCCTCCGATAGCGGGCGATCAGCGCGGCGACCGCTCCAGCTCCACCTCGATCCGCTTGAGGCGCTGGAGCTGGCTGCGCATGCGGGCCATCTCCTCGTCGCGCGCGAGCAGCTCGCTCAGCGTGGCGCGCCACAGCCGGGCGTCCGCCTCGAAGGTGCTGCGCGGATGCTCGGCGAGGAGGCGGCCGAAGGTGGTGTAGCCGGCGCGATAGTCGCGGAAGGGGCTGGCCGGGTCGCACTGGAGCTGCCCGAGGCCGTAGAGGGCGGCCGCGCGCGCGGGATCGCCGGGGTACTCGCGCACCACGCGTTCGTAGAGGTCACGCGCGGCGACCGGCCGGCCGTCATGGGCCAGCTCGCCGGCGCGTTCGACGAGCCGCGCCGGCTCGGCTCGGGGCACGGGTGAAGGCGCGGGTACGCTCGCGGTCGCGGCGGGGGGCGGGGCGGCGGTCGGAGTCGGGCGGGGCTCCCAGGAAACGACGGGCACCCAGGCCGGGCGTGCGGCCCAACTCGCGCAGCCCCCGCTGGCGGTGACGATCAGCGCAAGCGCGATCCCGAGACGCGCGCGGCTCACGCGGCGGCTTCCAGGTGCGGCAGGGAGCGCGGCAGCGTCACCACGAACGTGGTTCCCTTGCCCAGATCGGACTCGACCTCGACGCGGCCGCCGTGTGCTTCGACGAAGCCCTTCACCACCGCGAGGCCGAGCCCCGAGCCCTTGCGGCCCGCGTGCGCCTGTCGGTAGGCGTCGAAGATGCGCGGCAGGGCGTCCGCCGGAATTCCCTCGCCGGTGTCGGTCAGCCGCAGCTCGACCTCTGCGTCCCAGTCCCGCACCTGGGCGGTCACCGACCCCGCCCGCGGCGTGAACTTGAGCGAGTTCCCCACCAGGTTCGTGACCACGCGCATGAGGCCCGCCTCGTCACCGTACACGGTGAAGTCGGCGCCGCTCGTGGTGGTGGTGAGCGCGACCCCGGCCGCTTCCGCCTGCGGATGGAACTCGTCGAGCGCGCGCGCCACGAGCTTGGCGAGGTCCACCGGCTTCCGCTCGAGCGGCATCAAGTGCGCGCGGAGTCGGGTGAACTCGAGGATCTGGTTGACCATCGCCAGCATGCGCCCGGCGCTGTCGTCGATGACCCGGACCATCTGGAGCTGGCGGGGCGGGAGGACGCCCCCGGTCCGGCCCTGAATCAGGAGCTGGGCGGCTCCCCGCATGCCCGTCAACGGGTTACGGAGATCGTGCGAGATCTGCGAGAAGAAATCCTCTTTGAGCGCGTCGACCTCCTTCAGCCGCTCCGCCATGCGGTTGAACGCCCGACCGACGTCGCCGATCTCGTCGCCGCGGTCGATGGGCAGCGGCCCCGTCGCAGCGCCCTCGGCGAGCTGGCGCGTGGCGGTGGAGAGCTGGCGCAGCGAGCGCGTCATGCGGACCGCCACGATGGCGGTGGCGATGATCGCCACCGCGAGGCTCGAGATGAAGGCGATGATCACCGTGGTCCAGGTGCGCGAGGCAAGGGCGGCGGCATCGGCCTGGGCGCGCCCGAGCCCCGCGTTCGACGCCGCGGACAGCTTGACCACGCTCGTCTCCGCCAGCTCGGCGGCCTCCCGGGCGGCGCGCTCCGAGAGCTGCTGGGCGCGTTCGATCTCGCCCCGGCCCACGAGCACGCGCTCGTGGCTCACGTGCTCGCGGTAGGCCGCGAAGGCGGACGCCGCGCTCTGCTGCCACGTGAGCTCCTCGGGCGTCACGAGCAGGGTCCCGAGCCGGTCGAGCTCGCTTGCCACACGCGTGGCCCGCTCGTTCCACAGGTCGGCATAGGCGCGGTCGCGCAGCACGAGGTACTTGGCCTCCAGGCGCACGAGGCGGCGGAACGCCTCGGGCAGCCCGCTCGCGATCTCGATGGCCGGCACCGCGCGGGTGGCGATGTCACGGTTCACCTCGACGAGCCGGCTCACCGCGACGATGCTCCAGGCCGACACCCCGCCGAGAAGCAGGATCGCCAGCACCGACACGAGAAAGATCTTGGGCGCCAGACGCATGGAGGCTGTCCTATCGACCTATCGGCAGCAAGTGGCGTTCCAGAGAGGGCGTCCAACGATTCCAGGGAGTTGCCAATGTTGCGGTCGGGGTTCCAGCGCCGTAAAACGTCCAGGCGCCGCCACTCTGTGGCGAGTGGTCGGCGCCTGGTATCGAGCGCAGGTCACGCGGCGGTGGCGCGACCCGGAGTGGTCTTAGCGAGCGAAGGCGAGGATGGCCGAGTGCGTGAGGAACATCACCGCGCCCAGCGCCATCACCGTCCAGCAGAGCTTCGCGACGTTCATTCTCTTGGCCATGAAGGCCTCCTTGGGGGTTCCGGTTGACTGCCACATGCCCCCAGGAGGAGCAAGCGGGGTGCCACGGCGGCGCCCGCGGCCAAGTGCGCGAGTCCACGAGGCCAAGCGTAGGTTGGGGAGAATCTGCCCCTGCTGCCTGGGCCTCCAGCTTTGTTGCTCGGCCCACACGGCCGCGAGGCGCGCGTCAGAAGACGTCGTCGCGCTCGCCGAACTCGAACTGATATGCGGTCTCGTCGAGCTCGCCGCTGGAAACGAGGCCCTTCGTGGCAAGGAGCCGCTCGAACGTCGCGAGCCACACCTCGTAATACTCGAAAGGCCCCTCGCGGCGCTCGGCGACGCCGATCTCCGCGATCAGCGCTTGACGGAACTCCTCCCAGGAGAACGCGCCATTCTCGGACAGCGCCACCGCCATGCCGAATGCCCGCCCCTGCCAGGGCTCGGCAAACACCAGCTCACCGTTCCGGCGCGGCATCGCGGCCGCACCGCTCATGTCCGCGATGAGCCGCTCGACGCGTCCCTCGCCGGACTCGTCCGCGGGGGGCCCGGCGGCGCAGGTGTGCTCGGCGAGGCTCGAGCTCCCATGCTCGGACGGGCACGGCCGGCGCCGCGGGCGATGGTCGTCGACGGGCAGCCCGTCCGGCCGCGGCTGCCACGCCGAGCCGCTGAAGTGATACGGGGCGAGGGCGGGCGGCGGGGCCAGCACGCCGTCCGCGTCGAGCATCCGCTCCACATGATCGTAGAGCTCGAGGACGAGCGCGTCGCGATTCATCGAGTGAAACCACTGCGCCTGGCCGTCGAACAGCAGCAGGGCGACGTTGGCGAGCGCGCAGGGCCCCAGGCAGCCGCCGAGGGTGAGATGCACGAGATTCCGAAGGCGCCGCCGCTCCCATTCGCCGTGGAACAGCGCGGTCGGGACGGGGGCGAAGCCATCCTCGGTGCGCCCGCAGCAGCAGCCACTGGCGCACACGAAGAGCTGCCCGCGCGGCCGCGCGACGTTGACGAGGCGGCCGTCGGGACGGATGACGAGGTTGCGGCGGCGCTCGTAGCCCATCGGGAGCGCGATCAGGCCGGAGAGGACAGCCGGACGTCGGCGACGCCGATGAGGGCGTCTCGCGTGATGAGCGGGATCAGCTCCGCCTCGCCCATCGCCTGGCTGCCCGCGGGCCGCTCCGGCAGCACCATGTAGCGCAGCTCCGCGCTCGAGTCCCACACGCGGATCTCGCGCGACTCGGGAATGCTCAGCCCGAACTCGGCCAGTACCCGGCGAGGCTCCGCCACGGTACGGGACCGATAGGCCGGCATCTTGTACCAGGTGGGCGGAAGGCCCATTACCGCCCACGGGTAGCACGAGCAGAGGGTGCAGACGACCACGTTGTGCACCGCCGGGGTGTTCTCGACCACGCGCAGCGCTTCGTAGTCGAGCCCGAAGTCCTTGAGGGCGCCTCGCGGGTCCTGGAGCAGCCGCTGCTTGTAGGCCGGGTCTATCCACGCGCGGGCCACCGCGCGCACGCCGATCATCGGCCCGGTGTCGGCCTCGTAGCGCTGGATCACGCGGTCCACCGCGTCGGGCGGCAGGATGCCTTTCTCGAGGAGGATGGATTCCAGCGCGCGCACGCGCGAGACCACGTACTTGTCGACGTTCGGATGGTTCTTACCCACGGGCGGCTCCCGGCTCGAGATACGGCTCCCAGAGATCGATGTAGACGTGCTGGTTCGGCTCCGCCGCGGGCCCCCACAGCTCCCGCGCGTCGAAGCGGACGCTGTAGAGCGTCTGCGGCTGCTCGCCCCCGCCGTGCGCGTTGCTGTCGGGGAAGACATGGGCGCCGTGCTGGCGGTGGATCATGCCTCGCTTGCCCCGCGCATATCGTGGGAGCCGCGTGTGTCCGGTCGGATGGATGTTGCGCGTGATGACGGCGTCGCCCACCGCGAAGCGCGGCGCCTGCGTGGCCGGGCGCTCGGAGTCGAGGGCGAGCCACCGGATGCGCGGAGGCGGCGTGGCGGGCATGGCCCGCACCGCCGCGGTCGCCGGGGCGTCGGGATGATCCGCGAAGAACGCAGTGCGCGCGGCGAGCTCGTCGCTGGCCACAACGCCCTTCTCGACCAGGACACGGGCGATACCGTCCAGCCAGTGCTCGTAGTAACCGGAGCGGAGATAGTGCGCGGGGTCCATCCGCTCGACGCCATGACGAAATTCGTCGAGATTGTACTGCCCGGTGCTCAGGCTCGCGCGCATGATGGCGTAGACGGCGGCTTCCCACGGCTCGTGGAACGGGGGCTCGTTCGCCTCTCGCTCCACCGGGCCGAATCCGTGCATGCCGCCGAGATCGTGGACGCCGTCCATGGGCTCTCCTCGTCAGGCATCATCGACCGAGCCGTCCCGCTGCGTCAAGCTCGGCGAGCCGGTCAGCGCCAGCGGGCGAGGAGATGGCTCAACGCCACGCGGAGCCGGGGCCGATGCGAGGCGAGCGGGATCTGGAACGACTCGTCGTGCGGGCGGCGGAGCGCCAGGCTCACGCGGGCGCTCGAAACATCCGCGAAGGTCTGGACGAGCGCCTTGGCAAGGGTGGGCGCGCCGAGGCGCTCCGCCATCTCCACGACCGCGGGGAGGTCGGTCTGCATGAAGGCGCGGCGGCGCTCGTAGTCCGCCGCATAGAGGATGCCCAGGTCGAGGTGATCCTCGAGCTCGTTGGCCAACCGCACCAGCACCACGTCCCGCTCGAGCGGGCTCATCGCGTCGAGCCCCGCGCGAATGGCCGGGAGGGTCTTCGGCTTCCACGTGAGCCGGGTATAGCGCGCGATCAGATCCTCGATCTCCTCCCCGACGTCCCCGCGGACCTTCGCCCGCTTGACCTCGCTCATGCCACGCCAGCCAGTGCCGAACTCCCCATGGGTGTAGACGGCGTGGAGGAGGCCGGTGATCACCAGGGGGACGCGCGCGCGAAGGGACGCGAGCACGCTCGCCGTGCCCACGAGATGGGAGAGGAAGGGCTTGCCGGAGCCGCGGTAGATGCCGGGAAAGAGGCGCAGCGCCATTTCGTGGGCCCGCGCCACCGTTTCGACGTCGACGGCGGCGTAGCCCTCCGCCTCGAGCTGCCGATAGAGCTGCAGGTTGGTCTGGGCGTAGGTGAACATGGCTCAGACGTTCGCGCGCTCCGCGACGGGGCCGGCAGAGCGGGAGGCGCCGCCCGGAATCGGCTCCCACCAGCGGTTCAGCTGGCCCTCCACGGCGAGGAGCCGACGCCCCAGCCAGCCTCCGCATCGCCACCCGAGCCCGCGCTCGAGCGCGCGGAGCATCGGCCGAAGTGGGATGTGGCGGTGCGCCTCCGACCAGCGCGCGATCGAGGCCAGCCCTGCCTCGCCGGGGGGCAGATCCCACTTGGTGCGGAAGTGCTCGAGAGACGTCTGGTTCCAGGCGCGGCTCCAGCGCCGGGCGAAGTAGGCGTAGTCCGCCGCGGTGAAGCCGCCGCTCGTGATGTAGGTCACCGCCGACGCCGGCTCGAAGTACACCGTGCCGCCCTCACGGCGCACGAGCAGGCAGAGATCGGTGTGCTCGGCGATGCTCTTGAGCTGCTCGTCGAGCGGGCCCAGCCGCTCGAAGACCTCCGTGCGCACGAGCATGCAGTGGAACTCCACGTGCTCGCAGGGCTGACGGACCAGCTGAGCGCGCACCTCGTCGGGCCGCTTGTCCGCGAATCGATGGCGCTCGATGAAGCGCCGGCCGCTCGGCCGGTCCTCGATGCGCGCATCGCCGGCGGCCATGTGGATCCTCTGGGCTTCGGGCTCGCCGATGAAGTAGAGCGGGCCCACCACCCAGGCGCCGGTGCTCTCCGCGCACTCGACGAGCGCCGGCAGCCAGCCCGGCGCGGGCACGGCGTCGTTGTCGATGAACGCGACGTAGCGCGTCCGGACGTGGCGTACGCCGAGGTTCCGCGCGGCATTGGGGACGAGATGGTGCGGAGTGCGTACGAGCGTGAAGCCTCGGGCCCGGGACTGATCGGCGAGATACCGGCGGATCCGCGACGGCGAGCCGCCGTCGACGTACACTAGGTCGAACGGGGGTGCAGTGTTTGCGTAGATGGCCTCGAGCGACCGCTGGCTGACGCTGAACCGCTCGCGCGGCACGACGACGATGGTGACCAGAGGTTGAGGCATGCCGGCACCCCCCATCAACGATTGGTGACCTTAGTGTACTCTGAAGCGCGGTAACAGAACGGAGGTTCGTGCATGCCCGAGCTCGCCAGCGTCTGCCCCCTCGATTGCCCCGACACCTGCAGCCTCACCGTGACGGTGGAGGGTGAGCGGATCGTCGCCGTCCGCGGCTCCAAGACGAATCCTTACACCGCCGGGGTGGTGTGCGCCAAGGTCCCCGCCGCCTATCCCGAGTGGGTGCACGGGCCGGGCCGTCTGCTCACGCCACTCCGGCGCACCGGAGCCAAGGGCGAGGGGCGGTTCGAGCGCATCGGCTGGGCGGAAGCGCTCGACGTCATCCACGAGCGCTGGAGCGCGATCATCGCCGCGCACGGCCCCGAGGCGATCCTGCCCCTCAACTACGCGGGGCCGCACGGCATGCTCGCGGGCGGCTCCATGGATCTGCGGTTCTTCCATCGGCTCGGAGCGTCCCTCCTGGATCGCAAGCCCCTGTGCGGCGGCGTCCGCGCGGAGGCGTGGATGGGGACGTACGGCGCGGTGCCCGGCATCCGGCCGGAAGCGGCGCGCGACGCCCGTCTCATCATCGTCTGGGGCAACAACGTCACCTGGTGTAACCTCCACCTCACTCCGGTGATCAACGCGGCGCGGAAGCAGGGCGCGCGCCTCGTCGTGGTCGATCCCAAGCGGATCAAGCTCGCCGAGCAGGCCGATCTCCACGTGGCGCTGCGTCCCGGCACCGACGTCGTGCTCGCCTGGGCCCTCGCGGTGGAGCTGGAGCGGCGCGGCGGTCTCGACCGGCACTTCATCGCCGCCCACGTCGAGGGCTTCGACGCGTTCATGGCCGAGGCTCGGCGCTATCCGCCGGAGGTCGCGGCGGGGATCTGCGGCGTCGCGGAGACGGACATCCGCCGGCTCGCGGAGTGGTATCACACGTTCTCTCCCGCGGCGATCAGCGTGGGCAACGGGCTCGAGCGCAATCAGAACGGCGGCAGCGGCTGCCGTGCGGTGTTCGCCCTGCCCGCGCTCGCCGGGAAGTGGGGCACGCCCGGGGGCGGGCTGCTCAACGGCGCGAGCCAGGCGTTTCCCAAGACGGTGGCCCGCCTCCAGCGCCCCGACCTCGTGCCCGCGGGCACGCGCACCCTGAACATCATCGACGTGGGCCGGCATCTCCTCGATCCCGCGTTCGCCCCGCCCATCGAGTCGCTGTTCATTTACAACCACAACCCGCTCATCGTACATCCCGACCAGAACCGGATGCGCCGCGGTCTCGCGCGCGACGATCTCTTCACCGTGGGCGCCGATGTGGTCATGACCGACAGCCTCGCCTACTGCGACATCGTGCTGCCCGCCTCCAGCCACTTCGAGTACGGCGATCTCTACCCCGCCTACGGACAGCACTGGCTGCAGCGGGCGGAGGCGGTGATCCCGCCTCAGGGCGAGTCCCTCCCCAATACGGAGATTTTCCGCCGGCTCGCCGCGCGCTTCGGCTTCACCGATCTCATCTTCCGCGCCGACGATCGAGCGCTCATGGATGACGCCGTCGACGCCGCCGACCCGCGCATGGGCGGCCTCGTCGGCAGCCGCGTGGCGCCCGACCGCGCCCTATCGATGGACGTGGCGGGCGAGCCCGCCCGCATGTTCCACAACGTGGCCCCGCGCACGCCGTCGGGAAAGATCGAGCTCGCCTCGCCGTACCTCGAGGGCAAGTATGGTGCGCGCCTCCCGAGCTTCCGCCCCGTGGCGAGCGCCTACCCGCTCGCTCTGATCACGCCGGCGTCGGACCGGCGCATCACCTCGACGTTCGGGGGCCTCTCCACCAACGACGGCACGCCGCCGATCGAGATGCACCCCGACGACGCGCGGCCGCGCGGGCTCGTCGACGGCGTCCTCGTCCGCATGTGGAACGATCTTGGCGAGGTGCGCCTGCCCCTGCGCATCACCGAGGCGGTCCGTCCCGGCGTGGTCTCGTCGCTCAAGGGGGCCTGGCTCCGCAGCAGCGACAACGGCCAGACGGTGTCCGCCCTCGCGCCTGCACATCACGCGGATCTCGCGGGCGGCGCTTGCTACAACGACGCGCGCGTCGAGGTCGCGGCCGCCTCCCGCTGAGGCGGTCGCGGCCCGCTCGCGATGCTCGGCGGTCTGCTCGAAGGCACCACGCTGACCGAGCGCGTGCTCTGGGGCGCCGCCGTCTTCGCCGCCTCGTCCCTGCTGAGCCTCGCCGCGGTCACCGCGGTGCTCGTCTCGCTCCCCGCCGACTACTTCGCGCACCGAGCCCCCGCGGCGGCGGGGCCGCGCTCCCCGCTCGTGCGCGCGGCGTGGCGGGTCGGCAAGAACCTGCTCGGCCTGGTCCTCGTGGCGCTCGGCGTGGTCCTCTCCGTGCCCGGCGTGCCCGGGCAGGGGCTGCTCACCATCCTGATCGGCATCATCTTGCTCGACTTCCCGGGCAAGCGCGCGCTCGTGCAGCGGCTGGTGGGGCGCCCCGCGGTGCTCGGCGCGATCAACCGGCTGCGCGCCCGGTTCAGACGGCCGCCGATGGAGCTCTGAGCGGCTTCAGCGCGTGCGGTACCCGACGAGGCCGGCGCGTAGCGAGCGGCGTCCCACCGTGGAGAGCCCACGAATCATGGAGCGGCTCAGCAGGCGCGTATGCGGGACGCCCACCAGGTGCTCGGCAATCCACCACAGCTCCCCGCCGCTCGTCATCCAGCCCGGGTGCCGGCGGTCGAAGGCGGCGAGATCAACCGGGCGCGAGAACGCGCGGAGCGTGCGCTCGCCCCGCAAGTTCATGTAGTCCTCGAAGTAGCTCATCGCCAGCTCGCGCGGCGTGCGGTACACCGGCTCTCGATAGCGCAGGCCCGAGAAGTTCGACTTGGCGATGGCGCCCCAGTGGCCGCGGACGCGGAACACCGCCACCACGTGGTCGGAGTCCTGCACCGCCTCGAGATCCAGCAGCAGCGGCGGAAAACCCAGCACCCGGAGGGCGGCGGCGGCGAAGATCGCCCCCTCGAGACAGTGCGCGGTGCGCTCGTGGAGCACGCGGCGGGGCGACCACGCGGTGGCCGACAGGTGATACGGCATGGCGTCAAGCACGCGCTGCACGCCTGCGGGATCGCGCAGCGCGCGGAGCGCGCGCAGCTCGCGCGGGGTGAAGCCCCAGCCGTTCGCGGACGCGGGCAGGAGGGCCGGCAGCGCGGCTACGGCTTGAGCACCCGCACCGGCGCCCCGCGCAGGAAGGCCTGCACGTCCTCGAGGGCGTGTCCGAAGAACACGCGGTAGGTCTCCTCGGTCACGTAACCCAGATGCGGGGTGATCAAGGTGTTCGGCAGCTTGCGGAAGGGATGGTCGAGCGGCAGCGGCTCCGGCTCGAACACGTCGAGGCCGGCGCCGGCGATGGCGCCGTCCTGGAGCGCCCGGACGAGGGCCGCCTCGTCCACGATGGGCCCCCGGGAGGTGTTGACGAGATACGCGGTGCGCTTCATGAGACCGAGCTCCCGGGCGCCGAGGAGGCCCCGCGTGCGATCGCTCAGCACGAGGTGGAGGCTCACCACGTCGGAACGTCGCAGCAGCTCCTCCTTGCCGACCAGCGTCGCGCCCGCCTCCGCCGCGCGCTCGGCGGTCAGGTTCTGGCTCCACGCCAGCACTTCCATCTCGAACGCCTTCCCATAGCGCGCCACTCGCGAGCCAAGCGTGCCCAGCCCGATCACCCCGAGCGTCTTGCCGTTGAGCCCGAGCCCCAGGGTGGTCTGCCACTGTCCCTCGCGCGTGGCCCGATCCTCGACGGCGATGCGCCGGAACAGCGCGAGGACGAGGCCCCAGGTGAGCTCCGCGGTGGGATACGGCAGTCCCGAGGTCCCACACACCGTGACGCCTTGGTCCGCCGCGGCCTGCATGTCGATGGACGCGTTGCGCATGCCGGTGGTGACGAGCAGGCGCAGCTTGGGGAGCTTCTCCAGCAGCGGGCGCGGAAACGCCGTGCGCTCGCGCATCGCCACCACCACGTCGAAGTCGGCGAGGCGCTTGGCCACCGCGTCCAGCTCGTGCAGGTGCTCGCGGAACGCCACCACCTCGGTGCCGGCGGGCAGAGTCTTCCAGTCGGCGAGCCCGAGCGCCACGTCTTGATAGTCGTCGAGGATGGCCACGCGGGTCATGGCCGTCACCGGGCGTCGTCGCCGAGACGGTACTCGGAAGTGAGGGTGTCGAGGCGCTCCTTGAGCTCGGCGTCGATGCCCTTCTCGGCCACCGGCAGCACGTCGTCGAGCTGCTCGGGGCGGCTGGCTCCGATGATGGGCGCGGTGATCGCGGGATGCGCGAGCACCCAGCCCACCGCCATGCGGGCGAGGGACAGGCCGGCCTCCGCGGCGAGCGGCCGCAGCGCTTCCACCGTCGCGAACTCCCGGTCGTGCCAGTAACGGTCCTGGTAGCGGCGCGCGGCATTCCCGAGGGTGAAGCGCGTGCCCGCGGTGGGCCCGCCGTCCTTCCGGTGCTTGCCCGAGAGGAGCCCACCCGCGAGCGGGTTGTACGGGATCACGCCCACGCCCTCTTCCTTGCACATGGGGAGCAGATCGCGCTCGATCTGTCGGAAGAGGAGGTTGTAGCGGGGCTGCGCGGAATCGAAGCGGGGGACGCCGAGGAGCTCGCTCCGCCCCATGGCGCGCACGATCTTCCAGGTGACGAAGTTCGAGGTGCCGATGTAGCGTACCTTGCCCGCCCGCACGACGTCGTCGAAGGCGCGCAGGGTCTCGTCGATCGGCGTCTCGTCATCGGGGGCATGGCACTGATAGAGATCCACGTAGTCCGTGCGCAGGCGGCGCAGCGAGCCTTCGATGGCGTCGAGGATGTGCTTGCGCGAGAGGCCGCGATCCCAGCGCTTCGCGCTCATCGCGCCATTGCACTTGGTGGCGACGATGAACTCGTGGCGCCGCCCGGCCAGCCAGCGCCCGAGGATCTCCTCGGTGCGGCCCACGGTGTCGAGGCCGCCGCCCAGCGGGTACACGTCGGAGGTGTCGAGGAAGGTAATACCGCCGGCGGCGGCGTGATCGAGGATGGCCACCGAGGTGGGCTCGTCGCACTGGAGCCCGAACGTCATGGTGCCGAGGCAGAGGCGCGAGACGGTGAGACCGGTGCGGCCGAGGCGAACGTGCTGCATGGCGCCTCCTCAGCGATTGGGCCCGCGGCCCATGGGATACGGCTGCCAGCGGATGAGACCGGTGCGCGGAAGCACGCCGGGGTTGACCGCCGAGCGCGGCCACTTTCCCTGGAGCACGGTGGCGATCTCGCGGCCGAGCCGGCGTCGGGTCTCGGGCGCCATCCGCGCGGTGGCCGAGGCGATGTGCGGCGTGACGATCACGTTGTCCATAGCGAGGAGCGGGTTCGTCGGATCCACCGGCTCCACCTCGAAGACGTCGAGGGCGGCCCCCGCGATCTGCCCGTGTCGAAGGGCCTCGATGAGCGCGGCCTCGTCCACCGTCGGGCCGCGGCCATTGTTGATGAAGAGGGCGGTGCGCTTCATCGCCCGGAACTGAGCGGTGCTCATCAAGTGGTGGGTCTCAGCGTTGAGGGGCGCGTGCATCGACACGAAGTCCCCCCGCTCACAGAGCTCGATGAGGCTCGTCACCGGCTCCACGCCCACCGCCGTCATCTCGAGCTCGGCGAGATACGGATCGTAAGCGATGACGCGAAGGCCGAAAGCGTGGCAACGGCGCGCCACCGCCTTGGCCACGTTGCCGAACGAGATGAGCGCGAAGGTCTGCCCGTATAGACGCGGGATCTCCCTGAAGTGGGGCCGCCCCTCCGACCACTTCCCCTGGGTGGTGAGCTCGTGCATGAGCCGGAGGCGGCGATGGGCGGCGAGGAACATCGCCAGCGTATGGTCGGCTACCTCGTCGATGAACACGTCGGGCACGTTGGTCACCACGATCCCCGCTTCGGTGGCGGCGTCCACGTCCACGGTGTCCGCGCCCACGCTGCCGAGGCCGATCACCTTGCAGTTCTTGAGCCCCTTGATGATGGCGGCGCTGATCCGGCGATTGCGGGCGATGACCGCGTCGGCGTCACGGGCGGCCGCGATGAACTCTTCCTCGTTCTTCGCGGGCACCTCCACGATCTCCGCCCCGATGGGGTCGAGGGCCTCACGCTCGATGCTGTAGGTGGAATCGGCGAAGTCGTAGGTGATCCCACTGGCGGGCTTCTGGACGACGACCTTGAACTTGCCTGGCATGACACTTCTCCTTGTCGCGCTCGAACAGCTGGCGGAGATTGACGCGGCCCGACTACTTTAAGTCCCCCGCCCGCGGCTGTCCAGATGGCCGAGACGAGGGCCGCCCGCTCACCACATGACCACGCCGCCGCAGATGTTGATGGACTGTCCGTTGATGAACGCGCCGGCGGGCGAGCAGAGGAACGCCACGAGGCCGGCAACCTCTTCGTCGGTGGCGGCGCGCCCCACCGGAATGCGATCGAGGTGCTTCTGCCAGCCCTCGCCGCGGCCGAGCACGTCCATGCGCGCGGTGGCGATGGTGCCGGGGCACACCGCGTTCACCGTGATCCCGTGCCGCGCGATCTCCTGGGCGAGCGACTGGGTGAGGCCCTGGATTCCGAAGTTGGCCGCGTTGTACGCGGCGGTGTTGGCGCTGCCCCGCTTCCCCGCGATTGAGGAGATGTTCACGATGCGCCCCCACTTCTGCTTCACCATGAGCGGCACGATCTGCTTGCAGGCGAGGAAGGCGCCGGTGAGCTTGATGTCGAGCACCTTCCTCCAGATGGCCTCGTCGAGATCGGGGAGCGGCACGCGGTCGTTGCCGCGTGGATAGGCGGCGTTGTTGACGAGGATATCGATGCGCCCGAACGCCTCCATCGTGGACTGCACCAGACGCTGGATGGTCTCGGCCCGGCTCACGTCGCCCACGAAGGTGAGGGCGCGGCGGCCCGCCCCGCGAATCTGCTCCGCGGTGCTCTCGACGTCGCGCCAGCCGATCTTCTTCTCGTCCTCGGGATAGGTAGCGGGATCGCGGCCGGTGCCCGTCACCACCACGTCGGCGCCGAGGTCGGCGAGGGCGAGCGCGGTGGCCCGCCCGATCCCCCGCAGCCGGCCCGCGCCGGTCACCAGCGCCACCTTGCCGTCGAGTGAGCCCATGTCGAGATCCTTTCGCGGTGCGGGATCAGATGAGGGGCGAGCAATACTGCCGGTACGCGCGGAAGTGGGGCGCATCGACGCCGCAGAGGGGCGCGGGACGGAAACGACAGTCGCCCAGGTCGAAGTGAATGATCCCGGGGGCGGTGGGGTCGTTCGGGTCGTAGACGGTGAGCTCCACCGTGTCACCGAGGTCCGCGTAGGCGTAGGCGAGCACGGAGTGGTTGAGCCCGACGCGGGGAAAGTCCGAGATGAGGAGCTGGGTGGGGCGTCCGGCCTGGAGCTCGGCCACGATTTCCGTGGCGACGCGCGCCTGGTGCACACGGGGATGCGGATAGACGATGCGCCAGTTCGAGACGCGGACGATGCTCCAGAAACGACGCGAGAGTCCCGCCTTGACGGCGGCCTCGAGCTCGCACGTGAGCTCGTGGAGTGACGCGAAGCCCGGGATCACCACGCGCGCGTCCGATGGCAGCGCCGGGCGCCAGGGCGCGCGCCGGGTGATGCGTCGCACCCGCTCCGTGTACGCCTCGGGCGCGAGGCGGGGCAGCGTCGGCTCGAAGCGCGCGAAGCGCGTGAACTGCACCACCGCGCGCGCCATCACGAAGCACCAGTTCGCGTACAGATCCGGCTTGCCCCGATGGTGGATGCGGCTGTCGTTCCGGAACGCGAAGGTGTCGACGCCGAATCGCAGGGTGGGCCCGGGGGCGGGGCGACGCAGCAGCAAGTCGAGCGGCGGCGCCCAGTGCCAGATGGTGGTGGCGAGTCCGATCGAGGCGGGAACGAGCACGAAGATGAGCAGACACGAGGTGATCATTCGCCGGGGGCATTCTACCCCAATCGGCGCGCGCCAATTCTTGACCTTCCGCGGCGGGGGCGCTAACGTGGCTCGCTGCCATCACGCGCATCCAGGGGAGGCCGCGTGCCCATGCCTGCACTCGTCATGGCCCTCGTCACCACGCTCGGGATCGGGTTCCTCGTTTACGACGGGACCCAGGACATCGCGGTGCTCGGGGTCGTTGGCGCGCTGGGCGCGATCGGCATCGGCTTGATCTTCTGGGCGCGCAGCGGGGCCGCCGCGGACGCCGGCCGGCTCCGGGCCACCGCCAACGTGCGCGAAACACGCCTGGGGAGTCTGCAGGCGGAAATCGAGCGGCTCCGCGACGACCTCGTGCAGGCCAGCGCGCGGCAGCGCGAGACCGATGAGCAGGCGCGCTCGGTCGCCGCCACCGCCGCGGAGCGCCAGAAGCAGCACGAGAGCGCGCTGCGGGAGAACCGGGCTGAGCTCGAGCGCATGCGCAGGGAGCTGGATCACGCGCGCCGCAAGGCCGCGGACGCCGCGGTGGCCGCGGCCACCACTCCTCCCGGAGCGCCCGCCGGCCCCGCGCCATCGCCCGCCACGCGGCCCACGCCGCCTTCGGTACCGGCGGCTACACCGCCTGCCCCGCCCAAGCCGGCGGCCACCCCCGCCCCGCCGCCTGCGCCGCCCAAGCCGGCGCCCGCGCCCACCGCGCCGCCCAAGCCCGCGGCCTCCCCCGTCCCGCCGCCTGCGCCGCCGAAACCCGCGCCCGCTCCCGTGGTGGAGCGCCCCGCGTCCGAGCCCGCGCTCGCTGCGCCGCCAATCGGCACGCGTGAGCCCGACCCGCCGCCCGGTTCGGCCGTGGGCACCGTGCTCCTGGTGGACGACGATCCGAGCTTCCTCTTCGTCGCGGCCAACATCCTGCGCCCCGCCGGATTCCGCGTGATCGAGGCCGAGAGCGGCCAGGCCGCGCTGGATCAGGCAGGTGCTCAGGCGGCCCAGATCGACCTCCTGGTGACCGACATGATGATGGCGGGCATGAACGGGCGGCAGCTCGCGCAGCGGTTCACCAAGCTGCGGCCCGGGGTGCGCGTGCTCTACGTGTCGGGCATCGTCGACGAGGGCAGCGCGCGCGAGGCCATCGAGGGCGAGGAGGCGGATTTCCTCGCCAAGCCGTTCGAGGCCGACGCCTTCGTCACGAAGGTGCGCGAGCTGAGCCGCGCCCGCCGCTGATCGTCAGTCGAGCAGGCGCGGGTCCAGGGCGTCGCGCACGGCGTCGCCCACGAAATTGAGCCCCACCACGGTGAGGAACAGCGCCACGCCCGGCCCGAACACGATCCACGGCGCCTGCTGGAGATAGCCGCGCCCGGCGTTGATCATGCTGCCCCATGACGCGGCGGGCGGCTGGATGCCGAGCCCGAGGAAGGAGAGCGAGGCTTCGGCGAGGATCGCGAAGGCGACGCTCAGGGATGCCTGCACCACGATGGGAGCCAGGGCATTGGGCAGCACGTGAGTCACCGCGATGCGCCAGCCCGTCGCCCCTAGCGCGCGCGGCGTGGACGTATTCCCGCGCGGTGATGGTGAGCACCTGGCCGCGCATGAGCCGCGCGAAGGCCGGCACGTAGACGACCCCGAGCGCGATGACCACGCCGATGAGCCCGGCGCCCAGGACCGCGCCGAGGGCGAGAGCGAGCACGAGCGGGGGAAACGACAGCACCGCGTCCATGCACCGCATGACGAGCCCGTCGGCGCGGCCGCCCGCGTAGCCGGCGGCGAGACCCAGCACACCGCCCGCGGTCATCGCGATGGCCACCGACACGAAGCCCGCCACCAGCGAGACGCGCGTGCCCCACACCATGCGGGAGAGCACGTCGCGACCGACATTGTCGGTGCCCAGCAGGTGGGCGCGGCCGAGATCCTGCTTGAGGGGATCGTACGGCGAGATCGCCGGCGCGAAGATCGCCACCGCGAGCGCGGCGAGCAGCACCGCCACGCCGAACGGCGCCAGGCGCGCGCACGCCGCGCGCCGGAGCGCGCGCCACCGCGGCGAGGCCACCGGCGCCGCGGCGAGCGCGCGCGCCGGCGCGCCCTCAGCGAGGCCGGATCCGGGGTCGATCCAGCCATAGGAGATCCACCGCGAGGTTGCTCAGGATGAAGCCCACCGCGATCAGCAGCACCACGCCCTGG